>Ga0207696_1000128_pt1 | contig 134490 bp, 110 predicted proteins | sample KBSS54metaG_FD_184403 | JGI IMG/M metagenome (GOLD analysis project Ga0207696, IMG submission 184403) | Switchgrass rhizosphere microbial communities from Kellogg Biological Station, Michigan, USA - KBS S5-4 metaG (SPAdes) (version 2) | ecosystem: Host-associated > Plants > Roots > Rhizosphere... | reverse complement strand
TATCCAGCGGCACATACACACCGCCGGCTTTCATCACCGCGAGGAACGCCACCAGGCTCTCGGCACTGCGCGGCATGGCAATCGCCACCCGCACTTCGGGGCCGACGCCACGGGCGATCAGGGCATGGGCCAGGCGGTTGGCCTGGCGGTCCAGCTCGCCATAACTCAGGGTTTGTGTATCGAACTTGACCGCCACTGCAGCGGGGTTTTCGGCGGCGCGGTCGGCAACCCTTTCGTGTACCAGACGCTCGGCCGAGAAGCCGGCGTCGGTCTGGTTCCACAGCTGCAGGATGTGTCGTTGCTCACCCTGGTCCAGCAGGTTCAGTTGGCTGACGAGCTGCTGCTGATCGGCAACCATCGCCTGCAACAGGTTCTGCCAATGGCAGGCCATGCGCTCGATGGTGGCGGTGTCGAACAGGTCGGTGGCATAGCTCAGCGACGCGCACAGTTGCGCCTGGGACTCCTCGATATCGAGGGTCAAATCGAACTGCGCAACCGCCTCATCCCAACTGACCGGGCTGAGCTGCAAGTGCTCGAGGCGCTGGAGATGCCCACCTGCCAGGCTGACATGGTGGTTGAATGCGACCTGGAACAACGGGCTCAGGCTCAGGCTGCGCTCGGGCTGCAACGCCTCGACCAGTTGCTCGAAAGGCAGGTCCTGGTGGGCCTGGGCCTCCAGGGCACGCTGTTTGACCTGGGCCAGTAACGCGCGCACGGTGGTGTGCCCGTCAATCTCCGCCTTGAGTACCTGGGTGTTGACGAAAAAGCCGATCAGGCGCTCGGTCTCGATCCGGTTGCGGTTGGCGATGGGCACGCCGACGCGAATGTCTTGCTGCCCGCTGTAGCGGTGCAACAACACCTGGTAAGACGCCAGCAACAGCATGAACAACGTCACGCCCTCACGCTGGGCGAGCGTCTTGAGTTCATCCAGCAACGGCGCCGCCAGTGGGATGTTCAAGCGCGCCCCCCGATGGGTCGGTACCGCCGGGCGCTGGTGATCGAACGGCAGTTCCAGCACCGGTTGCTCGCCGCCAAGCTGACCGCGCCAGTAATCCAGCTGCCGCGCCTTCTCCCCCGCGTCCATCCAGCTGCGCTGCCAGAGGGCGTAGTCCACGTACTGGATGGGCAGGTCAGGCAATTGCAGCGGTTGGCCCTGGCTGTAGGCGGCATAGAGCTGGACCAGCTCGTCCACCATCACCTGCATCGACCAGCCGTCGGAGATGATGTGATGCTGCACCAGCACGAGCACGTGCTCATCCTCGGCCAACCGCAACAAGCTGACACGCATCAGCGGCCCCTGGCGTAGATCGAACGGCTGGGTGATCAGGGTTTCCACCAGGGCCTTAAGGTCGCCCTCGTGGGTTTGGAGCGAAGCAAGCTCGAGGCGCCCTTGTGGCTTGATCACCTGCACGGTGCGCTCGCCCTCCTGTTGCAGGTGCGTACGCAGGCTTTCGTGGCGCGCCACCAGCGTGTCGAAGGCACGCTGCAATGCCGATGTGTCCAGGCGGCCTTTCAGACGCAATGCACTCGGCACATGGTAGGCCGCACTGTGCGGGTCCAGTTGCCAAAGGAACCACTGACGCTCCTGGGCGTAGGACAGCAACAGTGGCTGGTCACGTTGGACGCTCACCAACGCCGGCGTCGAATCAGCCTCGGTGCCCAGCGCCCGGACAAAATCCGCCAGCAGCGGGTGCTCGAACAGCGCCTTGAGGCTGACCTCAACCCCCAGGCCATGCCGTACGCGGGACACCATTTGCGTGGCGAGCAACGAATGCCCGCCCATGTCGAAGAAGTGATCGTTGAGCCCTACCCGCTCGGCCCCCAGCACCTGGGCCCAGATGGCCGCGACCTGTTGCTCCACCGCAGTAACCGGTGCGATCCAGTCAACCAGGGACTGGCGGGCATCGGGCTTAGGCAGTGCGGCACGGTCCAGCTTGCCGTTGGGGCTCAGTGGCAGGCCGTCCAACAGCAGCAGGTGCGCCGGCACCATGTAGTCCGGCAGTTCCTCGCGCAGCGTGGCCTTGAGCTGGGTGCGCAATTCGGTTTGTTGCGCTTCGGACAGCGCCCGGTTGGCGACGATGTAGCCGACCAGTTGGTTGTCGGCCGCAATCACCAACGCCTCGCGCACACTGGCCTGGGCCAGCAGGCGTGCTTCGATTTCGCCCAGTTCGATGCGGAAACCGCGGACTTTGACCTGATGGTCGATGCGCCCCACGTACTCGATCATGCCGTCGGCGCGATAGCGCGCCAGGTCACCCGTGCGGTACAGGCGGCCAGCGCCGTCGGTGCAGAACGGGTCAGGCACGAAGCGCTCGGCGGTCAGCTCAGGGCGATTGAAATACCCCCGCGCCAACAGCGGCCCGCCGATCACCAGCTCGCCCGCCACCCCCACCGGTACCGGGTTGAGGTTGGCATCCAGCAGGTAAATGGCGCGGCCGTCCAGCACACGACCGATCGGCATCATCGACGGCAAGGCTTCGCGCCCGTCGACGTATGCGGCGCAGTCCAGGGCGGTGGCGGTGACCGTAGCCTCGGTGGGGCCATAGGTATTGAGCAGGCGCACGTGGTGCAGACCGGCTTCACGCCAGGCGCTCAGGCCTTCGGGCGGCATGGCTTCGCCACCGATGTGCAATTGGCGCAAACGCCCGTAGTCGCGCGGGCCACGCTCGGCGAAGTCACGTACCAACGCCAGCCAGTAGGCGGTCGTCAGGTCGACCACGGAAATATCGTGGTCGAGCAATTGCCGGTAGAACGTGTCGCTGTCCCACAGCTCGCCACCACGCACCACCACCGCGGCACCGCAGCACAGCGCCGGGTACAACTGTTCGACGAAACCGTCGAAGTTGAAGGTGCCGAATTGCAGCACGCGATCATGGGGCTGCAGCGCGAACAGCTCGGTAAAGACTTCCACATGCCGCGCCAGGGAGGCCTGGTCGATGCCCACGCCTTTCGGGCGGCCGGTGGAGCCAGACGTAAACATCACGTAGGCCAGGTTGCTCGGCAACGCCCGTGGTGCCGGGTTTTCCCCGCTGTAGTCGGCCAGCCAGCCGGCGCCATCTTCCAGGCAGACCAACGCCAGGTCGGCGGTCAGCGGCAGTTGCTCCAGCAGCGCCTGCTGGGTCAGCAGCAGTTGCAGGCCGCTGTCCTCGATCATGCATTGCAGGCGCTCGGCGGGGTATTTCGGGTCCAGCGGCACATAGGCGCCACCGGCCTTGAGCACCGCCAGCAGGCCAACGATCATCGCCAGGGAACGGTCCACCGCGACGCCCACCAGGGTGTCGGCGGCGACGCCCAGTTCAACCAGGCGATGGGCCAGGCGGTTGGCGCGCAGGTTGAGTTCGGCATAGCTCATGCGCTGCTCGTCGAGGATCAGCGCGACGTTGTGCGGACACAGCGCCGCCTGTTGTTCGAAGCGCTGCAACACGCTCGCCTGGGCCGGGCGTGCGACATCGCGCGGGTTCCATTCCTGAAGCACACGCAGGTGTTCATGGGGCCGCAGCAAGGGCACCGCGCCCAATGCCTGCCCGGGCGCATCGGCAAACTGCTGCAGCAGCCCCTGCAGGTACGCACCAATGTGCTGTATTGCGTCGTCGTCGAAGTCTACCCGCTGGTATTCCACGTGCAGGCTCAAGTGTTGGCCGCCGTGAATCGTGAGGGTCAGCGGGTAGTTGGTGCGTTCCTGATGGCTGACGCCACTGAAGCGCAGGCCATCCTCGCCCGACGGCTCCAGGCTCTTGGCCACCGGGAAGTTTTCGAACACCACCAGGGTGTCGAACAGCGCCTCGCCGGCCGAACCGCCCCAGCGTTGAATATCGAACAGCGGCGTGTGCTCATGCTCGCGCATTTCCACATTGAGCGCCTGGACGCTACGCACCCAGTCGCCGACGCTTTGTGACGGATTCGCCGCGGCGATCAGCGGCAAGGTGTTGATAAACAAGCCGACCTGTTGCTCGACATTCGCCAGCTGCGCCGGGCGCCCTGACACGGTGACGCCGCAGGCGACGCTGGCCTGGCCGGTGTAGCGCTGCAGCAGCAGCAACCACGCCGATTGCACCAGGGTGTTGAGGGTCACTTGATGTGCACGGGCGAACGCGGCCAGATGGCGGGTTCGGGTTTCATCCCATTCCCACAGGATCTGCCCATAGCCGTCGCCGCTGTGTGGCGCGGTCCTGGCGATGCTGCGAGCCAGATGCGTGGGCGCGTCCAACTGCGCCAGGCGCTCGCGCCAGAACGCCTCGCCCAGCGCCGGATCCTGCTGTTGCAGCCAGGCAATATGCGCGGAAAACGCCGCGCCTGTCGGCTGCAATGCCAGGCCCTTGCAGGCTTGCAGCACCTCATTGAGGACCAGGGCATTGCTCCAGCCATCCATCAAGATGTGGTGGCTGGTGTAGATCAAGTGCCAGCGCTCTTCGCTGATCCGCACCAGCGCCACCCGCAGCAACGGCGGACGGGCCAATTCGAAGCCCTGGCGCTGGTGTTCGGCCGCCAGGTCGTCGAGCGCCGCGCCGGGGTCTTGATGCCCGCGCCAGTCCAATGCGTCGAACGGCAGGCTGACCTGGCGATGCACCACCTGCAGGGCCTGGCCCTGGTCGTCCTGCCAGACAAACCCGGTGCGCAGCATGTCGTGCCGCGCCAGCACCTGTGCCCAGGCACGCTGGAACAGCTGCACGTCGACGCCTTGCACATCCGCCCGCAACTGGCTGACGTAGACGTCGTCCTCACCCTGTTGATAGAGGCTATGGAACAGCATGCCCTGCTGCATCGGCGACAATGGGTACACGTCCTGTACGTCACGGGCGGGCAGCGCGAGGTCATCCAGTTGCGCCTGGGTCAGTTGCGCGAGGGTCACGTCGGCCGGGGTCAGGCCGCCCTGTTGCGGATCGATGCAATGGGCGATCAGCGTCAACAGCTCCTGCCGATAGTCATCCGCCAGGCGCTGCACCGTCGACACCTCGAACATCTCGCGGCTGAAGCCCCATTGCAGGGTCAGCTCACCGCCGTACACCTGCCCTTCCAGGGTCAACCAGTTGGCCAGCGGCGCCTCGGCATCCTGGGCCTGGCCGCTGCCCTGGGTGGCCGGAACAAACAGCGCAGACTCGTTAAACTGGCGGTCGAACTGGCCCAGGTAGTTGAAGGTAATGCGTGGCGCGGCCAGGTTCGCCAGGGCTTCGCGGGCCGCAGACGGGCCGAGGTAGCGCAGCAGACCGTAGCCGATGCCTTTGGCGGGCACGGCACGCAGTTGCTCCTTGACCGCCTTGATCGCAGCCGACAGCTCGCCGTCGGCTTGCAGGCGTACCGGGAACAGGCTGGTGAACCAGCCCACGGTGCGGGTCAGGTCGACATTGTCGAACAGGTCTTCGCGGCCATGGCCTTCCAGCTGGATCAGTGCGGCGGGCTGGCCACTCCAACGGCTGACCACCCGCGCCAGGGCCGTCAGCAGCAGGTCATTGACCTGGGTGCGGTAGGCCGCTGGCGCGTCCTGGAGCAGTTGACGGGTGTGCTCGGCGTCAAGGCGGATTTCGAGCTTGCTGCCCAAGCGGTTTTGCAGGCCGCCCTGGGGGTTGTCGCACGGCAAGTCCGCGTCCGCCGACTGCGCCTGCCAGTACGCCAACTGGTGGTCCAGCGTAAGGGCATGGGCTTGCAACTGTTCGGCCCACAGTTGGTAGGCGCAGGTCTTGGCCGGCAACGATAGCTGGCGGTAAGCCTGTTGCAGGTCTTCCAGGACGATGCGCCAGGAGACGCCATCGACCGCCAGGTGATGGATCACCAGCAGCAGGCGCTGACTGCCATCGGCCAAGCTCACCAACGCGGCACGCAGCAGCGGACCTTGCGCCAGGTCGAGGCTGCGTTGGGTTTCATCGCACAGCGCCGCCAGTTCATCGTCGCTGCTGGCTTGTGCTTGCCACAGGCCCGGCTCGGTGACCGGCGCGGCATAGGCTTGCTGCCAACCGTCGGCCTGTTGCACAAAACGCAGGCGCAAGGCGTCGTGATGGTTGATCACCTGGATCAGGGCGGCTTCCAAGCGTGCCGGTTCCAAGCGCTCGCGCGGGGTCAACAACAACGATTGGTTCCAGTGGTGACGCGCAGGGATCGCCTGGGCGAAAAAGCCTTGCTGCACCGGGGTGAGGATCACCTCGCCGCGGGCGGGCCCCTGGTCGATCACGGTAGCGGGCTCGAAGCCGGCTACCAACGCCAGGCTGCGCACGCTCTGGTACTGGAACAGGTCGCGCGGACTGAGGCGAAACCCCGCCTGGCGCGCGCGGCTGACCACCTGGATGGAGATGATCGAATCGCCGCCCAGCTCGAAAAAGTTGTCGTCCAGCCCCACCAGCTCGACGCCGAGCACATCGCTCCAGATCGCCGCCAGGGCTTTTTGCAGGTCGTCTTGCGGCGCGATATAGGCCTGTTGTGGCGTTGCATCCGGTAACGGCAGGGCCTTGCGGTCGAGCTTGCCGTTGGCGGTCACCGGCAGCTTGGCCAGGGGCACCATATGGGTCGGCACCATGTATTCCGGCAGGCTGCCGAGCAGCCAGGCCTTGAGGTCGGTGGGCGTCTCGCCCTCCAGCACCAGGTAGGCCACCAGTTGTTTGCCGCCGTGTACCAGCACCACCGCCTCACGCACCGCCGGGTGCTGCATCAGGCGTGTCTCGATTTCACCCAATTCGATGCGCAAGCCGCGCAGCTTGACCTGGTGGTCGAGACGGCCAAGGTAGTCGATCACACCGTCGTCACGCTGGCGCACCCGGTCGCCGGTACGGTACAGGCGCGCGCCGTCACCGAAGGGGCTGGGCACAAAACGTTCGGCGGTCAGCGCCGGACGGCGGTGGTAGCTGCGCGCCAGGCCGGTGCCGCCGAGGTACAGCTCGCCGGCCACGCTGGCAGGCACCGGGTTGAGCTGCGCGTCGAGCACGTAGGTGCCGAGGTTGGCGATCGGACGGCCGATGGGCACGGCGTCACGGCCTTCGTCGATGCAGGTCCAGTGGGTCACGTCGATGGCCGCTTCGGTCGGGCCGTAGAGGTTGAACAAACCGGCCTGGGGCAGCTTGGCGAACACTTGCAGTTGCGCGTCCAGGGGCAAGGCTTCGCCGCTGCACACGATACGCTTGAGGCTTGTGCACGCCTGCACGCCCGGCTCATGGATAAACGCCTGGAGCATCGATGGCACGAAGTGCAAGGTGGTGATGCCTTGCTCGCCGATGGTCTCGATCAGGCGCGCCGGCTCGCGGTGTTCGCCAGGAGCGGCGACCACCAGGCGGGCGCCGGTCATCAACGGCCAGAAGAACTCCCACACCGACACGTCAAAGCTGAACGGGGTTTTCTGCAGCACCGCGTCACTGGCATCCAGGCCGTAGGCCTGCTGCATCCAGCACAGGCGGTTGACCAGTGCGCGATGGCTGTTGCCGGCGCCCTTGGGCTTGCCGGTGGAACCGGAGGTGTAGATCACATAGGCCAGGTTCAGCGCGTGAATGTCGACGGCGGGCGCTGCGACGCTGTAACCGTCGAGCCAGCCGGGCGCCTGATCGAGGCGCATCACCCGAATGCCTTCGACAGGCAGCAGTGGCAGCAGGCTGTGCTGGCTGAGCAGCAGCTGGATGCCGCTGTCTTCGATCATGTAGGCCAGGCGTTCCTGGGGATATTCGGGATCGAGGGGGACGTAGGCGCCGCCGGCCTTGAGCACAGCCAGCAGGCCGATAACCATCTCGATGGAACGCTCAACGCAGATACCCACCAGCGCATCAGGACCGACCCCGTGGTCGCGCAAGGCATGGGCCAGTTGGTTGGCACGGGCGTCGAGTTGCGCGTACGTCAACGTGGTCGCGCCGAACACCAGCGCCGGCGCATCCGGCGTGCGCTGGACCTGGTCTTCGATCAGGTGATGAATGCCACGTTCGGTGGGATACGCTTGTGCGGTCTGGTTCCAGGCGTGCACCAGCCTCTGTTGCTCATCGACGGCCAGCATCGGCAACTCGCCGATACGCTGTTCGCCATCGGCCACCATGGCCTGCAACAGGCTGATCCAGTGGCGTGCCATCCGCGCGATGGACGGCGCGTCGAACAGGTCATTGGCGTAGGTCAGCGCGGCGTGCAGGGTGCCGGATTTTTCATAGGTGTCGAGGGTCAGGTCGAACTGGGTGGTGCGACCTTGCCACTCCACCAGGGCCAATTCCAGGCCGGAGGCGGTGCTGACCGAGGCGATGTCGGCCACGACCGGCTGATGGTTGTACATCACCTGGAACAGCGGCGTATGGCTGAGGCTGCGCTCGACCTTCAGGGCTTCCACCAGGCGTTCGAAGGGCAATTCCTGGTGCGCCTGGGCGCCAAGGGCGTGCTCCTTGATACCTTGCAGCAACTCGGCGACCCGGGTTTGCCCGCTCAGCTCAGTACGCAGGACTTGCGTGTTGACGAAGAAGCCGATCAGCCCCTCGACTTCCGTACGGTTGCGGTTGGCGATCGGCACGCCGACGCGGATATCGCCCTGGCCGGTGTAGCGATGCAGCAACACATTGAAGGCGCCGAGCAGCAGCATGAACAGGGTAACGTTGTGCTGTTGCGCGCAGGTGCGCAACTGCGCGGCCAGCGCCGGCTCAATCGCGAAGGTGTGGCGGGTGCCCTGATAGCTGGGCATGGCCGGGCGCGGGCGGTCCGTTGGCAGTTCCAGCACCGGATGCTCATCACCCAGGCGCGCCTGCCAGTATTCCAATTGACGGGCCTGTTCCCCGGCTTCCAACCAGCGGCGCTGCCACAGGGCGTAGTCGCTGTACTGGATCGGCAGCGCCGGCAATCGCGGCGCTTCGTTGCGCTCATGGGCGTCGTAGAAACGAATGAACTCGTCGATCAACACGTTCATCGACCAGCCATCGGAGACGATATGGTGCAGGGTCAGCAGCAGTACGTGTTCCTCGACATCGAGCCTGAGCAGTTGCACGCGCAGCAGCGGGCCGTGTTCCAGGTCGAACGGCAGCAGCGATTGGCGGGTGGCCGCATCGTTGACGGCGTGTTCGCGTTCGGCCGCGGCCAACGCCGTCAGGTCCAGTTGCTCAATGGCCAGCGACGGCGCTACGGCCACCTGCATCAGGCGCTCATCGGCCTGGCGCTGGAACACCGTGCGCAGGGTTTCGTGCCGGTCCACCAGGCTGGCAAACGCCTGCTCCATGGCGCCCAGGTTCAGCGCACCCTTGAGGCGCACCGCGCCCGGCAGGTTGTAGGCGCCGCTGCTCGGGTCCAGTTGCCAGAGAAACCACATGCGCTGTTGCGCATAGGACAGCGCCTGGCGGTCCTCTGCCTCCACGCCGGCCGGAATCGGAAACCGCGAAAAATCCACCCCTTCTTTCTGCAGGGCTTGCAGGAACAGCTGGCGTTTTTCCAGGGGCAACCCGATAAACCGGCGAGCAAGTTTCAAGGAGTCTTCAGCATTCATTTGTTGGAGTCCGGAGCAATAGGCAGGAAGCACAAAGGCACGTCGTCCCTATAAAACGAACCGGACAGGGAAAAATTAGCGGGGGATGGGAGGCTTAGAGCGAGCTGTCATCAAGGGTTACATCAATCCTCGGGAAAGACCCACGAACCCCAGCTAGCATTGACGAATACCACTTTTTGCAACTACATTTAGTTACACGCAGGGAACGCCGTGTCCAAAAATGAAAAGCTGCTCGCCAAATTGCTCAACGAGCAGATGGCATTTACCTGGCCAGAACTCGTCACGCTGCTGCGTCGTCTCGGCTACACACAGATTGAGGGGGCTGGAAGCCGGGTCAAGTTCGACATCGGCGATCCGAGCGCAATGATCACCTTGCACAAGCCTCATCCCGGCAACGAACTGAAACACTACATTCGGCGCCAGATCATCGAACAATTGAAATCAGGAGAACTGATTCAGTGAACAACCAACTGAAACACAATGGCTACATCGGCTCTATCGAAGCCAGCCTCGAAGACAATTGCCTGTTCGGCAAGATCCTGTTCATCAAGGCACTGGTGAGTTACGAAGGCAAAACCGTCGCGGAACTGGACGCCGCGTTTCGCGAGGCGGTGGACGACTACCTCGCTACCTGCCAGGCCCTTGGGCAAACACCGGAGAAGCCGTGCAAAGGCTCTTTCAACGTGCGGGTCGGCCACGACCTTCATCTTGCCGCCGCCCTTGAAGCGACACGTAAAAAGGTGACCCTGAATGACCTGACGCGCCAGGCGCTGAACGAATTCCTGCAACACCACCGAGGGGACTCCTGCCCCGTGACTGGCTGACGTTTGATTGTGGGTTGTGATGCTCAACCCAACCGCCGATACCCCAGCACCGCTGACCCCATCACCACCGCCCCCGCCGCCAGCGCGACCCAGAACCCGCTGGCTGCCCCGAAGTGATCGATCATCCAGCCGGAGCTGGCGGCGCCGATGGCCACGCCGATGCTCAGGCCGGTGATCAGCCAGGTCATGCCTTCGGTCAGGCGGCTCGCAGGCACGCTCTTTTCCACGAGGGCCATGGACACGATCAGGGTGGGGGCGAAGAACAGTCCGGAAATGAAGATGGCCACTGCCAGGCCCGGAATGTGGGTGACCAGCAGCAACGGCAAGGTGGTCAACGCCGTGGCCGCGCCGCAGAACAGGAACTGCCGGGGCAGCGGCGCCTTGAGTTTTAGGGTGCCAAAGGCCAATCCCGCCAGGCACGAGCCGATGGCGTACACCGAGAGCACGATGCTTGCCGCCGCCGGCTGGCCCTGCTGCTGGGCAAAGGCCACGCTGACCACATCCACCACGCCCACGATCACCCCCATGGCCAGCAGCAGGATCATCAGGATCAGTACCGACGGTGAGGCGATCAGCCAGCCCCGATGATGAGCGTGGTGTTCATGCACCGGGGGTTCGGTCGCGCGTTGCAGCACAAACGTGGTAACTCCAACCGCCAGCAACAGCGCGGCCACCAGCGGCCCAGCCTCGGGGAACAGCACCACGCTCAAGCCCACCGAAATCGGCGGACCGATGATAAAGCACACCTCATCCAGCACCGATTCCAGGGCGAATGCGGTTTGCAGCCTGGGCTGGCCGCGGTACAGCTCGGTCCAGCGCGCCCGCACCATGGCTGACATATTCGGCATGCAGCCCGCCAGGGCAGCAAACAGGAACAGCGTCCAGGTCGGCGCCTGCAACCGCGTGCACAGCAACAGCAGCAACAGCGCCCCGCCGCCGATCAAGGCGGCAATCGGCAGCACCCGGCCCTGGCTGTACCGGTCCACCAAGCGTGACACCTGCGGCGCGCAAAACGCCGTGGCCAGGGCGAACACCGCCGCCACCGAACCGGCCAGGCCATAGCCGCCGTGCACCTGGGAAAGCATGGTGATCAAGCCAATACCGGCCATGGACACCGGCATGCGTGCCAGCATGCCGGCCAATACGAAGGCCCGAGCGCCAGGAACCTGGAACAATTCGGCATAGGGGTTCGCCATGACTTAAACGCCTTGAGTCCTTAAATTGCGCATCCTTTTATCACACCAACCGCTTGATCTGCTTATGCCGCCACACCAGTCGGTAGTACGCGGTCTGCAACCCCAGCATCGCCAGGTACGTCACCGGGAACGCCATCCAGACGCCTTCCAGGCCGAAGTGCGCATTCAGCAGGTACGCCATCGGTAGCTCGACACACAGCACGCAGAAGATCGAGATCGCCACCGGCATCAGCACCACGCCGCTGGCGCGCATGATCCCGCCGATCACGGCCTGGAAGCCGAACACGAGGATGCTCCACAACATAATGTGCAGCAGGTGCTCGGCATTCACGCGCGCAACGTCATCGGTGATGAACAACCCGAGCAACCAGTGCGATAACAGATAGCCCAGCACGATCAGGCCCCCGGTCAGGCACGTATTGATCAACAGCCCGGTACGCAGGATCGGCCCGATACGCTCCAGCCGCCCGGCGCCAATCGCCTGGGCGCCGAGGATCGACGCGGTGATGGCAATCGACAAGGCCGGAAACTGCACGTAGTTGACGATCTGCGTCACCGCGCCATAGGCCGCCGTGGCCTGGGACCCATGGCCATTGACCAACGCCAGGATGACCAGCTCCGAGAGCGACAACACCACCATCTGTAGGCCAGTAGGTAAGCCGATGCGTAGGACCTTTCCCAAAATCACGCGATCCAGGCGCAAAGCCGCGAGCAGCTCGCGATCCGGCGCCATCACATGGTTTTTATGGCGCAGGCGCAGGATCAGAAACAGCATCGCCGAAGCATTCCCCACCAGGCCTGCGTACACCGCGCTCTGGATGCCCAAGGGCGGCAGGCCGATCCAGCCGCGAATCAGCGCCGGCGTCAGCAGCAGGCCGACCAGGGTCGAGACCATCAGCGCCAGCAGCGGCGAGATCGTGTCGCTGACCCCGCGCAACAGCTGGGTGTAGAGGATAAATACCAGCAGCAGCGGCATGATCAACATCATCATCTGGGCATAGCCCACGGCATCATCGAGTACATCGATCGGCGTACCCAATGCCTGCAACGCCGGGCGCGCAAACAGGCTGCCCAGCACCGCTGCGATCAGGCCCACCAGTGCGCCAAGGGTCAGGGTGGCACCGGTAATCGCCTTGACCATCCCGGTTTCCTGAGCGCCCCAGGCCTGGCCGATCAGCACCGAAGCACCGGCCCCCAGGCCGATCACCAGGGCAATGAAGAAGAACACGATGGGGAACATCCCCGACACCGCCGCCAACGCCTGGGTGCCGAGCATTTGCCCGACATAAATGCCGTTGAGAGTGCCGGAAAAACTTTGCAGGAAATTGGACAGCACCATCGGTGCCAGAAAGATCAGGTAGATCTGCCACAGCGGGCGTTGCAAAGGGCTTTGCATGAAAAACGGGGCCTCGGAGAACTAAAGCGTCCGAGGGTTATACCGTAGTTGGATCCTATCTTCCCGTGCTTTATCCGGTTGCAGGCCCGTGACCTGGCAAGCCATCAGGCGATACGCTTGCCGGTCGCACCTGATCTGTTCCGATAGATCGTACCGGCGGCCATCCGGATGGACGTGACGCGTGGGAAACGCACCATAAAAAGGTTTTCGCCCATCCGTTTTTGCATGGCCTTGTAAGTCGAACCTTATCCGGTCTACTTAGTATTACTGAGCATATAGTCAAGGTTGTGTATATCAAACCGACCGTCCTCAACCCCGCGCCCAGAGTCGCTAATGCCAATATCCAACTCCCGTAGAAGCCCTGGACGCAGCAGCATCTCAGCCGCCGCTTCACGCGCGTCGGGGTTGAATGTTCGATCCGACGGAATCACGCCTGCGGCTTCTTTCAACTCATTGACATTAACGTAGCCGTCGTTAGCGCCAGCGGTGTATTGCCTGAAATTATCTTTTATGACTTGAACAAGATCGTGATCGCTGACAGCCCTGAATTTGTTCGATGCGTCACCTAGATCATCTCTGGAGAACGCACCGTCCAACTTTCCGCTGCGGCCTTGATCGAGTTGTTTGAATTGATCGCCCCGTGACAGCATTTCCTGAGCAATCTCCATCTCATCTTGAGTGGCTGGCCGACCATCCAGGTGATATCCGCCCGCGACTGAACTCAGAGACTTGTCAGTGATGAATCCTGGCTTATTCGGATCTTCCAGGGCGCCGAAACGGGCCAGTACTTTATTGGAAAAGTCTTCCTTGCTGTCGTTGGCATACGGACTGAATTCAGACCTCGGAGCCTGACCGCCGTAGGCGCCCCCTGTGTAAGAAGGCTGCGGCGCAAAGTACTCTTGATTCATGCGTAGTTGGCGCATACCGCCGAACATGCCACCCAGGCCGGTTTGCATGCCCCGCGAGTTGGAGAACACATTTTGCGCGGCATACAGAGCCATGGTCTCTTGCACGTCGTCTGGGCTGATAAGCCCATCTTGCTCGCCGCCGTTGGTGATGCCATCCAGCACGTTAGCCATTTCAGGATTACGGGTGATCTCCCGGGCGAGCATTGTCATCCGATCATGGTAGGTATCTCCGGTCATTGGACGATTGCCCGCGTGCTCAAGCGAGTCACGGGAAACGAAGGGCGATCCTGGCGTTCTGAAGTAATCGAAGTTGTTTGCAAACTCTCCCAAAATACGCGCAGGAGGCAAGCCTGCACCAGTATATGCAGGCTGACTTGCGCCACGCCATTGGCCATTGCTGACTGACATAGGGGAAAAGGCAGGTTCATTTTTCATGCAATTTGGCGCAGGCGGACAAAACATGCTCATAGTAGTACCTCGGTAATAAAATCCTTCACTGCCAGCCCAGGACACCCCCGCCCTGGATCAACGCTCCATGTGTGGCGGCCTGCAACTTAACGGTTCCCATGATCCGGGATAAAAGGACAATCGACTGCACGAACATGATATTTCCATGTTCAGACCAAGCCCCGTACCACTTAGAGAAAACCCCTCACGACCAAGTAGGCATCGCCTTCTGGTTCAACGCCGCCCAGATCAATCGCCAAAAGCCATCGAGGGCCGGCGCAAAGTCGGGTCAAATGGGTTGATGCGCGGCCCGATCGCCGTCGCTTCGCGCTTGAGCAACTCCACCACCATCGGCAACCGGCTTGGCCCCAATCGATCACTGATGGTCGCCACACTCAACGCCGCCACCGCATGCCCATCGCGATTGAGGATCGGCACCGCCAACCCCGCCATGCCTTCCAGCACCCCGGTATTGCGCGCCGCGTAGCCCAGGGTGCGCACGTTCTCGACCTCCGAGCGCAGCAGCACTTCGTCGTACAGGTGGAAGTCCTTGAGCCGTGGCAGGTTGTAGCGGATCACCGTCTCGCGCTCTTCCTCCGGCAAAAACGCCAGGATCGCCAGGCTGCCCTGCCCCACGCCCAGCGCCACGCGGCCGCCGATATCGCCGGTGAAGGTGCGGATCGGGTACGGGCCTTCGCTGCGGTCCAGGCAAATGGCATCGAAGCCGCTGCGCGCCAGCAGGAACAGCGAATCCCCCAGTGAAGCGCTCAGGCGCAACAGGCTTGGCCGCACCAGGTCGCGCAGGTTGCCGGTCTTGCCCGCGTTGGCCGCCAGGGCGAAGAACTCCAGGCTCAGGCGGTAGCGTTTGCTGCGCGCGTCCTGCTCGACCATGCCTTCATCCATGAGACTGCGCAGCAGGCGATGGGTGGTGGGCTGGGACAAACCGACCTGTTGCGCGAGCTGGGTCACGCGCTCGCCGCCCTCGGGCACTTCACCCAAGGCCCGCAGCAGCGCGAACAGCCGAGACACCCCGCCAGCGCCGACTTCCTTATGGGTTTCATTCCGCTCAGTGGAATCCATAACACTTAATCTCACTTCTAATTCTGATGAATGAATAAAACTGAAAATAGTAGTCCGCTGAGTGAAATTCCATCTTCCGCCCATCCTAGTCTTCGTCCTAATCTGCGTCCACAGGGGCGAAATGAACAACTAACGGCAGCCGACCCAGATCGAGCGCCAACGCACCCGCAATACCCTTTTCGCATCTGCCCAAAACAAAAAAGCGCGTTTCGACGCGACTCAAACAGGTGGAACGCAGACATGGCATTTCTCCAACTCAACGCCTTGAGCAAACGCTACGGCGCCGTCGACGCGGTGGTCGCCACCGACCTTGCGGTGGAAAAAGGCGAGTTCGTTTCCCTGCTCGGCCCCTCGGGCTGCGGCAAGACCACCACCCTGCAAATGATCGCCGGCTTCGTCGACGTGAGCGGCGGGCAAATCCTGCTCGACGGCCGCGACATCACCCACGCCAAGCCCGCCAGCCGCGGCCTGGGCGTGGTGTTCCAGAGCTACGCGCTGTTCCCGCACATGAGTGTGCGCGACAACGTCGCCTTCGGCCTGAAGATGCGCAAAGTGCCGGCCGCGGAGATCGCCGCCAAGGTCAAGACCGTGCTCGACCTGGTGCGACTTGCCCCCCATGCAGAGCGCTACCCCCGGGAGTTGTCCGGTGGCCAACGCCAGCGCGTGGCCCTGGCTCGCGCCCTCGTGATCGAACCGCCGGTGCTGCTGCTGGATGAACCGCTGTCGAACCTGGACGCCAACCTGCGTGAAGAGATGCAGTTCGAGATCCGCCGCATCCAGTGCGCCGTGGGCATCACCACCTTGATGGTCACCCACGACCAGGCCGAAGCACTGTCCATCAGCGACCGTGTGGTGGTGATGCAGGCCGGGCGCGTGACCCAGATCGATGCGCCGTACACGCTCTACGAGCACCCGCGCACCCGTTTCATCTCGGACTTCGTCGGCAAGGCCAACCTGCTGCCGGGCGACTACGACCAGCTGGGCGCACCGCAAGTCCGCCACGAAAGCGGCCACGGAGAGCTGACGCTGAGCCTGCGCCCGGAAAAAATCAGCCTGGTGGACTCAGGTTCGGGTCGCCTGCAAGGCACAGTGCTCGACCGCTACTTCTTCGGCAGCCAATGGCTGTACCGCGTCCACACCCCTCTCGGCGAAATCACCGTGGTGCGCAGCAACGATGGCAGCGCACCAATGGGCAACGGCACAGCGGTCGGCCTGGACTGGCAAGCCGGACTGCTGCGGGTGCTGGCAGCGGATGAGGTGCACCCATGAGCCGGGGTTACTGGCTCTCGCTGCCGGCACTGCTGCTGTTTGCCGGCCTGTTGATCCTGCCGCTGGGCCTGACCCTGGTGCTGTCGTTCAACGTGTTCGACTACCAGGTGGGCATAAAGGGAGATGAGTGGACCCTGGCCCATTACCTGGCGTTGTTCAGCGACTCATACTTTTACGAGATCTTCTGGCGCACCTTCTGGATCAGCGCGCTGGTGACCCTGCTGTGCGTGGTGATCGGCGTGCCCGAGGCCTACATCCTCAGCCGCATGGGCACGCCGTGGCGTTCGATCTTCCTGATCCTGATCCTCACGCCGCTGCTGATATCGGTGGTGGTGCGCGCCTTCGGCTGGAGCCTGCTGCTCGGCGCCGACGGCCTGGTGAACCAGGTGATCCAGGCACTCGGCGGGCGCCCGGTGAAGCTGCTGTACACCCCGTTCGCGGTGATTATCGCGCTGGTGCACGTGATGCTGCCGTTCATGATCATTCCGGTGTGGACCTCCCTGCAAAAGCTTGACCCATCGGCCGAACAGGCAGCCTTGTCGCTGGGGGCGAGCCAGGCCACGGTGATGCGCAAAATCGTGTTGCCCCAGGTCATGCCGGGGGTGCTGTCCGGCACCCTGATCGTGTTCGGCCTGGCCGCCAGCTCGTTTGCGATCCCCGGCCTGCTGGGCGGGCGGCGCCTGAAAATGGTCGCCACCGTGGTGTACGACCAATACCTCTCGGAACTCAACTGGCCCATGGGGGCGACCATCGCGGTGGTGCTGCTGTTGGTCAACCTGCTGATCATGCTGAGCTGGAACCGCATGCTCGAAAGCCGCTACAAAAAGTCCCTGGGGGTTTAAGCGCATGTCCAGAAACGGTCCTTTGGCCCTTGGTTTCCACGCTTTGGTGGTGCTGTTCATGATGGCGCCGCTGGTGGTGGTGTGCCTGGTGGCGTTCACGCCAGAGAACACCTTGAGCCTGCCCACCTCGGGTTTCTCGTTGCGCTGGTTTCACGCGGTGTTCGAGCGCGCCGATTTTATCCAGGCGTTCTACAACAGCCTGGTCCTGGCGTTTACCGCCGCCACGCTGGCGACGCTGATTGCGGTGCCGGCGGCGTTGGCGATCAGTCGCTATCAGTTCCTCGGCCGCCACTTTTTCAGCGCGCTGTTCCTGTCGCCGATCATCATCCCGCACCTGGTGCTGGGGGTGGCAATGCTGCGCCTGTTTGCACTGATGGGCGTCAACGGCAGTTTTACCTGGTTGATGCTCGCGCATGTGGTGATCATCACGCCGTATGTGCTGCGCCTGGTATTGGCGGCGGCCATCGGCATTGATCGCAGCGCCGAGCAGGCTGCCGAATCCCTCGGCGCCGGGCGCTTTACGCTGTTTCGCCAGATCACCCTGCCGATGATTCTGCCCGGCGTGGCCGGGGGCTGGTTGCTGGCGTTCATCAACAGTTTCGACGAAGTGACGCTGTCGATCTTTGTCAGCTCGCCGGCCACGCAAACCCTACCGGTGCGCATGTATGTGTACGCCACCGAGTCCATCGACCCGATGATGGCGGCGGTGTCGGCGCTGGTGATCGCGCTGACGGCGGCGACCATGATTCTGCTCGACCGCGTCTACGGCCTGGACCGCGTGCTGGTGGGGAAACATTGATGGCCTTGTTCAAACGATTAGCCGAAACCGAGCGCCCTGCCCTGGCCTTCACCCTCGACGGGCAAGCGGCCACCGGCTTGCTCGGCGACACCCTGCTGACCGCCGTACTGACCTGCGCCGAGCACCTGCGCGGCAGCGATTTCAGCGCCGAGCGCCGCGCCGGTTTCTGCCTGATGGGCGCCTGCCAGGATTGCTGGGTGCGGCTGGCGGATGGGCGCCGTGTGCGCGCCTGTTCGACGCTGCTCGAAGAAGGCCTGGCGATCAGCCGCGAACCGGGGCGCCAAGCATGAAGCCGGTCGTGATCGTGGGCGCCGGTCCAGCGGGAATCAGCGCGGCGCGCACCCTGCTCGACCATGGCATCCAGCCGTGCCTGGTGGATGAGAGCCTGCGTGGTGGTGGGCAGATCTATCGGCGCCAACCCCTGGGATTCCAGCGTACGGCCAAGCAGGTATACGGTTTTGAGGCGAGCAAAGCTGAAGCCGTGCACCGCACCCTGGACGAGTTGGCGCCGTTGATCGACTACCGGCCGGAAACCCTGGTGTGGAATGCCGAGGATGGTCGTCTGGATATGCTCAATAACGGCCGTGCCGAAAGCGTCGAGTATTCGCGGATCATCGTCGCCACCGGCGCCACCGACCGCATCCTGCCGGTGCCGGGCTGGACCTTGCCCGGCGTCTACAGCCTGGGCGCGGCGCAGATCGCCTTGAAGTATCAGGGCTGCGCCATCGGCGAGCGCGTGGCGTTTTGTGGCAGCGGGCCGTTGCTGTACCTGGTGGCCTATCAATACGCGAAGGCCGGGGCCAAGGTGGTGGCGGTGCTCGACAGCGCGCCGTTCAGTGCACAGTGCCGCGCATTGCCGGCGCTGCTCGGGCAACCGGCGACCTTGGCCAAGGGCATGTATTACCGCGCCTGGCTGAGCGCCCATGGGGTGCCGGTGCATCAGGGCGCGACGCTGCAACAGATCGAGGGTGAACAGCGGGTCAGCAGTATTCGTTGGGATACGCAGGGGCTGGCCTGTGACGCCGTGGCCTTCGCCCATGCCCTGCGCAGCGAAACCCAGCTGGCGGATCTGCTCGGCTGTGAATTTGAATGGAATGCTTTGAACCGTGCCTGGTTGCCGCAACGGGACAGCACTGGGCGCAGCAGCGTCGAGGGCGTCTACCTGGCAGGCGACGGCGCCGGAATCATGGGCGCGGATGCCGCACAGATGGCCGGCGAACGCGCCGCATTGGCGGTGCTGGAAGACTCAGGCGTGGCCATCGATCATCGCCGCCCGGCTGTGCTGGAGCAGCAACTGGCAGGCATCCAGCGTTTTCGCCAGGGTTTGGAAACGGCGTTCCCCTTCCCCGAAGACTGGGCGACACAGGCACCGGATGAATTGATTGTGTGCCGCTGTGAAGAGGTCAGTGTCGGCGATATACGCACCGTGGTGGATGAGGGCCACTGGGAGATAAACCGGGTCAAGGCCCATTGCCGGGTCGGCATGGGGCGCTGCCAGGGCCGCATGTGCGGGCTGGCGGCGGCGGAAATAGTCGCCGAGCGCAGTGGTCGCGGGATTGAAAACGTCGGCCGCTTGCGTGGCCAGGCACCGATCAAGCCGCTGCCGTTTGGCGTGGAGGGGCAGCCATGATCGATGTCATCGTGTTGGGCGGCGGGATCGTCGGTGCTTCAGCGGCCTTGATGCTGGCGCAGAAAGGCCAGCGCGTGGCCCTGGTGGAGCGCGATTTTTGTGGCTCGCATTCCAGCGGGGTGAACTACGGCGGCGTCAGGCGCCAGGGTCGGCCGTTGCATCAGTTGCCGTTGTCGCAGCGCGCCCATCAGCTGTGGGCCGACTTGCCGGGGTTGATCGGTATCGATGGCGAATACGTGCGCTCCGGCCATTTGAAACTGGCACGCAGTCATGGGGATTTCGCCGCGTTGCAGGCGTATGCCGAGCACACCCGAGGCTTTGGCCTGGGCTTGCAGTTGCTCGATCACGCCGCACTGCGCGCACGTTTCCCCTGGGTCGGCGATATCGCGGTGGGCGCCTCACTGTGCCCCGAAGACGGCCACGCCAACCCGCGCCTGGTATCGCCTGCCTTCGCCCGCGCCGCGCAACGCCTTGGCGCATCGGTATACGAGCAGGCCGACGTGGTGCGGATCGAACATGACAGCCGCCATTTCCACGTGCACTGCGCCAACGGCCTGCACCTGCAGGCCCCCTGGTTATTGAACTGCACCGGCGCCTGGGCCGGCACCCTGGCCGCGCAATTTGGCGAGCCGGTGCCGATCATGTCGGCGCACCCGGCCATGTTGGTCACTGAACCGCTGCCGGTGGTGATGAACGTGAGCACCGGTGTTGAAGGCGGCGGGATTTATGCGCGGCAAGTGGCCCGGGGCAATTGCATACTAGGCGGCGGTCGCGGCTTTGCCCTCGGGCCTAAACAGGCGCGTCCGGGGCAAGCGGCAGTGCTGGAGATCCTGCGCAATGCCGGCGAGCTGTACCCGTTCCTCAAGGGTGCCCAGGCGATTCGCACCTGGAGCGGCACCGAAGGTTATCTACCCGATCATGAACCGGTGATCGGCCCCAGCAGCACCCAACCGGGTTTGCTCCACGGTTTCGGCTTTGCCGGCGCCGGGTTCCAGCTCGGTCCTGCGGTCGGTGAAGCCTTGGCAGAGATCGTCTGCAACGGGGCCAGCCGCCAACCCATCGAAGCGTTTTCCATCCGTCGTTTCCAAGCCTGAGAGGAAAAACATCCATGAACCCACGTATCGCGCTGTCCTGCTTGTCCCTCACGTTGCTCGCCTCCACCGCCCACGCCGCACCGACGCTGTACCTGGGCATGAACGGCGGCACCATGGAACGGGTGTACGCCGACAAGGTGCTGCCCGCTTTCGAGAAGGCCAATAACGTCAAGGTGGTGATCGTCCCCGGCACCTCGTCGGACATCCTCGCCAAGGTCCAGGCCAACAAAGACAACCCACAGATGCATGTGATGTTCCTCGACGACGGCATCATGTACCGCGCCATCTCCATGGGCCTGTGCGACAAACTGGCGCCAAGCCCGACCCTGGCGCAGATCCCGGACAAGGCGAAGATCAAGGACCAAGCCGTGGCCGTGACCCTGGGCGTCACCGGCCTGGGCTACAACGCCCGAATGTTCAAGGAAAAAGGCTGGGCCGCGCCGACCTCATGGATGGACCTGGCCGACCCACGCTTCAAGGAAAAAGTGGTGTTCCAGTCCCTGGCTTCCTCCACCTTCGGCCTGCACGGTTTCCTGATGTTCAACCGCCTGCAGGGCGGCGACGAAACCAACGTGGAACCCGGCTTCAAGGACTGGCCAAAAACCGTCGGCCCCAACGTGCTGGAATACATCGCCAGCTCGGCGAAGATCTCCGAGATGGTGCAGACCGACGAAGCCGCGATCTTCCCCCTCACCCCAACCCAGGTCGCCACCCAGAAACTGCTCGGCGTGCCGATGGAATATGCACAGCCCAAGGAAGGCGCGGTGGTGCTCAACGTCGCCGAATGCGTGATTGCGCGCAATGACCAGCCGGAACTGGCGCAGAAACTCGCCGCCTTCCTGCTGACCGCCGAGGCCCAGGCCCCGGCACTGGAAGAAGGCGACCAGATCCCGTCGAACCCAACCACACCCACCACCGACAAGACCCGTGCACGGGTGGAAGCGATGCAGGGGTATTTGCAGACGGCGATTTCGATTGATTGGGACCAGGTGAACCAGGCGCGGCCGGAGTGGAATGCGCGATGGAGTCGGTCGATTGAGCGTTGAGCATGGGAACGATCATGGGACGATGGGTTGTGCGCGTTTGTGGGCGGTCTTCAGGTAGGCGCGTTCCACGATGTCCCTCACCCGCTCACTCACCGGCTCACCCATCAGGTACGCATCGATCTCCTCGTACGTGCAGCCATAGGCCTGTTCATCCAGCTTGCCCGGCGCCAACTCTTCGAGGTCGGCAGTGGGTTGCTTGTGCACCAGGTTCGCCGGGGCGCCAAGGGCACTGGCCAGCAGGCGCACCTGGGTCTTGGTCAGGCCCGACAGTGGCGCCAGGTCGCAGGCGCCGTCGCCGAATTTGGTGAAGAAGCCCATCAATGCTTCGGCGCCATGGTCGGTGCCGACCACCAGGCCGTTGTGCAGGTTGGCCACGGCGTACTGGGCGATCATGCGGGTGCGGGCCTTGACGTTGCCTTTGATGAAGTCGACCTGGGCGGCGCTGGCTTCGGTGGCGCTGAGGCTGGCCATCAGGCCGTCGACGCTGGCGGCGATGTTCAGGGTGTCGATATGGTCCGGGGTGATGAAGTCCAGCGAGGCCTGGGCATCGCTCTCATCGGCCTGGGTCTTGTAGGGCAGGCGCATGGCGATAAAGCGCGCGGCGTAGCCCTCGCTGCGTAATTGCTCCACCGCCAATTGGCACAGACGCCCAGCAGTGAGGGAGTCGACGCCGCCGCTGATGCCCAGCACCAGGGCCTTGCAGCCTGACCGGCGCAAGGTGGTCTTGATGAAGTCGAGGCGCCGTTGGATTTCCTGGGCTTCACCGCCCTTCACCAATGTGCGATCGATATTGAGTTCCTGCGCGATACGTTCTTGCATGTCACACCTCCACGTTGCCGACATTGAATACCTTGGCTGCATACTGCAAAAACGAGGGGTCTTCGCAGACGTTCTTCACCGGGTCATCGGAGAACTTCACCACCGGTTCGCCGTGCACGCGCACAAGTTTCATGACGATGCTCAGCGGCTCGACGCCTTCCACATCGCAAGCCAGGCTGGTGCCCATGCCGAAACCGAACTTGGCCTTGCCACGCACGTGCCGCAGGATCGGCAGGCATTTTTCGAAGTTCAGGCCGTCGGAGAACATCAGGTCCTTGGTCATCGGGTCGATACCCAGCTGTTTGTAGCGGGCCAGCACCTTGTCGGCCCAGGCGATAGGGTCACCGGAGTCCTGGCGCAGGCCGTCGTAGAGCTTGGCGAAGTACAGGTCGAAATCCTTGAGGAAAAAATCGGTGCTGATGGTGTCGGTCAAGGCAATGCCCAGGCGGCCGCGGTATTCACGCACCCAGTTTTCCAGGCCGGCGTTCTGGCTTTCGCGCAACCGCCCCAGTTGCTGGTGCACCATCATCCACTGGTGCGCCATGGTGCCGATCAGCGGCAGGTCGAATTCGTAAGCCAGGTGCGCATTGCTGGTGCCGACGAACTGGCCGGGGAAGTCACGGCGCATGATGTCCACCACTTCGCGCTGGGCCTTGAACGACAGGCGCCGGCGCGTGGAGAAGTCGGAGACGCGCAGGTCGGCCAACTCGTCGCGGCTGAGGTTTTTCTCCAGCCAGTCGAACTTCTGGTAGAGCTTGCGGGTGACGTCTTCCAGGGTCACGTCGGGGTATTTGGCGCGGTTGCGCAGCTCGCTGACCAGTGCCAGTACCGGTTGCTCGAACATGATGCAGTGCAGCATCGGCCCGACCACACGGATGTTCAGTTGGCCGTCGACTTCGCTGACGTGGATATAGCGCAGGTTGAAGCGGAACAGGCCGAGGAAGCGTTCGTAGTCGGGGGTCAGGTATTCGCGAAAGCGTGGGTTGAACAGAAAGCGCAGCTCGCCCTCACGCATCTGCAGGCCGGCCATGTTCTCAAGCTCGGCGCGCAGTTCGGGGATCAGGTGGCCGAGTTTTTCCTTGGAGCGCACGATGAAGTTGTATTCCACATCGACATTCGGGTGCTGGTGCAACACCGCCTGCATCATGGTGAAGGTGTAGTAGTCGGTGTCGAGCAAACCCTGGATCACCGGGGCTTCGTAGTCGTAGGCACTTTCCATGGTGTATCTCCTTAACGCGCGGCCATCGCGGCCAGTTCTTCGCGGGTGCTGCTGATGACAGCACCGGCCTTGAGCAACTCATTGACGGCCTGTACACCGCCCTCCTCGCTGATCCCCCGGCACGCCGGCAGGTGCAGGACCACCTCCAGGCCGGCCTTGAGCAGTTGCAAGGCGGTGGTCTTGACGCAGTAGTCCAGGGCCAGGCCGCCGACGATCACGCGGCTGACGCCCTGGGCCTTGAGGTACTCGATCACGCCGGTGGAGAGTTTGTCGTGCAGGTCGTGGTAGCAGGCGCCATAGGGGTGCAGGTCGGGTTCGACGCCCTTCCAGATGAAGTAGTCGTAGTCATAGGGCGTGGGCAACTCGTCGAGCAAGGTAAAGCCTTCGGTGCCCGGGACGCAGTGGCTGACCCAGGTTACATCGGCATGGGCCAGGCCGGTGGGCTGGAGCATCTCGCTGTGCTGGGCGACCACCCAGGGTGCGTGCGGGGTGTGGGCGTCCTTGCTGCCGACACGGTGGCCGGCGAGGCTGGCCATGTAGTTGAGTTCGGCACCGATCCGGTCACCGCCGGCCACCGGCAACTCGTTGGGGCACAGCGGCGTGAAGCTCTTCTGCGCGTCGACGTCGAATGAAGCAATGGCAGTTTTCGCAAGGGTCATGGCGGTTCTCCTGTGGCCTGGAAAAAAAAGTACACGTCATGTACTTTCATTGCAAGAAACATTTGTTTATCTATCCTGACGCAGGAACATGACATATCTGTTCGATCAGTTAGACTGTGCCCCACCGCTGTTCAGAAGGACGTCACATGCCCCTTAGCCCCTACCTCCATACCGTCGACCTGTGCGTGCTGTGCTACTGCCGCGCCGCCGGGGAACTCAAGTTGTTGCTGAACAAGCGCGAAGCCGAGCCCTTCGCCGGGCATTGGGCGCTGCCGGGCGTGGTGGTGAATGGCGGCGTGCAAGATCTGAGCCTCCAGGATGCGGTGGAACGCTTGCGCGCCAGCAGCAAGGTCGGCCTGGAGCTGGCCTGGAGCGAGCAGGTGGGCACGGTGGGCGATGCGTTTCGCGATCCGCGTTGCTGGTCGTCGTCAACGTACTACCTGGCGATCATCGCGGATGAGGTGGCGCCGAGTGAGCATCAAGGCTGGTTCCCGCTGAAGGCGGTGGCAGATGGCAGTATCAAGTTGCCGTTCGACCACAACAGCATCGTCGCGGCGGTGCAGGACCGGCTGTTTTCCAAGTCGCTGTACAGCAGCTTGCCGCTGATGTTCCTGGGCAATGAGTTCAGCGCGCCGGAGGCGACCACGATCTTTTCCCTGGTGCTGGAGCGACCGGTGCTCAAGACCAGTATTCGCCAGCGCTTGTTGAAGCTGACGGAGGCGGGATATTTGCGCGAGACGGGGCGCAAGAAGCAGGGTGAAGGCGGCAGGCCCCAGGCGACGGTGGAGAATCTGAAGCCTGGGGCGGTTTACTTCTTTGATCGCAGTTTTGCCGACTAGGCCGCCTTTTCAAGAACGATGCCGTTCAACTGTGGGAGGGGGCTTGCTCCCGATGGCGGTGGGTCAGTCTATACATGTACTGACTGCCACACTGCCATCGGGAGCAAGCCCCCTCCCACAGTTTTGATTGCGGTATGGCTTAGTTCATCCAGTTGCCGCCGTCGACGTTGTAGGTCTGGGCCACCACATAATCAGCCTCTTTGGACGCCAGGAAAATCGCCATCCCGGTCAAATCCTGCGCTGTCCCCATCCGCCCAAACGGCACCTCGGCCCCTACCTGCCGCTTCTTCTCGCCAGGTGCCAGCCCTTCATGCCTGGCGAACAGCGCATCCACCCCGTCCCAATGCTCGCCATCCACCACACCCGGAGCGATGGCGTTGACGTTGATGCCCTGCTTGATCAGGTTGAGCCCCGCCGATTGCGTAAGGCTGATCACCGCCGCCTTGGTCGCGCAATACACCGCCACCAACGCCTCACCGCGCCGCCCGGCCTGGCTGGCCATGTTGATGATCTTGCCGCCGTGGCCCTGGCGGATCATCTGCCGGGCGGCGGCTTGCAGGGTGAACAGCGTGCCGGCGACGTTGATCGAGAACAGCCGATCAAAGCTGTCGCGGGTGATATCGACGATGGGCGCCAGGTCGAACAGCGCCGCGTTGTTGACCAGGATGTCGAGCTTGCCGGCCTGGGCGACCACGGCGGCAATCGCGCTGTCGATGGAAGCCTGGTCGGTGACGTCCATCGCCACCGCGTAGGCCTGTGGGCCTAGTTCGGCGGCGGTTTCCCGGGCCCGCTGCAGGTTGATGTCGGCGATGGCGACGGTCGCGCCTTCATGGATATAGGCCTGGGCAAACGCGCGGCCAATCCCGCGCGCCGAGCCGGTGATCAGCGCGCTTTTACCTTCGAGTCGTTTCATAAGGCATCTGTCCTTTGAACATTATTTGGGATAGCCGGCGCGTTTCATTTCGCGCTCGGTGGTGGACTGCGCCTGGAGCAACGCCTGCTCGACCGACATGCCCCCCGTCAGCGCCGCCGAGAACAGCTTGCCGACGGACGTGCCGATGGCCTGGAACTCGGGAATGGTCACGTACTGGATGCCCACGTACGGCACGGGTTTGGCCGACGGATGCGCGGGGTCGGCGTGCCGCATCATCTCCAGGGTCACCTGGGCAAACGGTGCGGCCTGGAGGTACGCCGCGTTGTAGGTGGACTGGCGGGTGCCAGGCGGTACGTTGGTGATGCCTTCTTTATCGGCGACCAGCTGGATGTAGTCCTTGGACGTGGCCCACGCGATAAAGGCCTTGGCGGCGTCCTTGTGCTGGGAGGTGGCCGGGATGGCCAGCGACCAGGCGTACAGCCAGGAGGAGCCTTTGTCGGTGACTTCGGTGGGAGCCGCGGCGAAGCCTACGCTGTCGGCGACTTTGCTCTGGCTCTTGTCGGTGGTGAAGGAGCCGGCGACGCTGGCATCGACCCAGATCGCGCACTTGCCGCTATTGAAGAGCGCCAGGGTTTCGTTGAAGCCGTTGCTGGACACGCCGGGCGGGCCGTATTGCTTGAGGGTGTTGACGTAGAAGTTGGCAGCGGCGGTCCACTCGGGGCTGGTCAATTGCGGCTTCCACTGCTCATCGAACCAGCGCGCACCGAACGCGTTGGCCATGGTGCTCAGCAGCGCGATGTTCTCGCCCCAACCGGCCTTGCCGCGCAGGCACATGCCGTATTGGCCTTTGTCCTTGGCGGTGAGCTGGGCGGCGAATTCACCGAGCTGGGTCCAGGTCGGGTGCGCAGGCATGCTCAGGCCGGCCTGCTTGAACAGGTCGGTGCGGTAGTAGGTGACGGTACTTTCCCCGTAGAACGGCAAGGCATACAGGGTGTCGTTGACCGACAGGCCCTGGCGGACCGAGGGGAAGATATCGTCGGCGTCGTAATCGGCCGGCAATTGGGTCAGCGGTTCCAGCCAGTGCTTGGCGCCCCACAGCGGGGTTTCGTAGGTGCCGATGGTGAGCACGTCAAACTGGCCGCCCTGGGTAGCGATATCGGTGGTGAGGCGCTGGCGCAGCACGTTTTCTTCCAGCACCACCCAGTTGAGCTGGATGTCCGGGTGCTGCTGCTCGAACACTTTGGACAGGCGCTGCATGCGGATCATGTCGCTGTTATTGACCGTGGCGATGGTCACGGTATCGGCAGCCTGGCTCGGCATAGCCAAGGCCAGGCCGGAAAGCAGGAACAACGCTTGCGGAATCTTGGACATAGCGGTTTCCACCTGTTGTTTTTGTTGTTGAGGGCCGATTACAGCAGCTTGGGCCAGGCCCTCACAAACGCCTGGGGCATGCCTGGCTGATACTTTTTTAACCGCTGCATAGGGCGCAAAAAAGTATCAGTGCCGGGCGAAACCGGGGGTAGCGCAGGGATTGCCAACCCGCGTATTTTTAGGCGATTCCACAACTAAAAGAGGCATGACCATGCCCATCAGCCGCGCCAAGCTGTTCGAACATCGCCCTGCCGAACTCGAAGTGATCCTGCCCGAGCCGCAGCACTGCTTTCGCTGGTTCGAACATGACTACCCTTACGATCTGGCACGCTGGAATCACCATCCCGAATTTGAAATCCACCTGATCCGCCAAGGCAGCGGCAAGTTGGTGGCGGGCGACTATATCGGTGCGTTCAGTGCCGGGCATATCGCGCTGATCGGCCCCGACCTGCCCCATGACTGGATCGGCGAACTGGCCCCCGGCGAACACTTGAGCGGTCGCGACGTGGTGCTGCAATTCGACGGCGCCGCCCTCCTCGCCCTGCGCAACACCCTGCCGGAACTCGGCGACTTGCAGCCCTTGTTCGAACAGGCCCGGCGCGGCCTGGAGTTCAGCGGCGACACCGCCGTGCAGGCCGCACGCTTGATGGAGGCCATCGGCAACGCTCACGGCCTGCAACGGCTGATCCTGTTCCTGCAACTGCTCGACTGCCTGAAAAACGCCCCGGCCCAGCAAGTAAAGGCCCTGGCCAGCCCCTGTTACGCCCCGACCCTGGACGCCCGCAGCGCCGAGCGCATCAACAAGGCCTTCGACTACCTGATGCGCGAACTCACCGGCGACCTGCGCCTGTCAGTGATCGCCCAGCAGCTGGACATGAGCGAACCGGGCTTCTCGCGCTTCTTCAAGCGCAACACCGGCCATGGATTTATCGACCTGATGCGCAAATTCCGCGTGCAACGTGCCTGCCGGTTGTTGCTGCAAAGCGAGATGTCGGTGGCGGATATCTGTTTTGAAGTGGGCTACGCCAACCTGTCCAACTTCAACCGGCACTTCCGGATCGAGATGCACCAGACACCCAGCGAATATCGCCGCGAAACGACGATGCACCTGTTGAACCCCTTCGAAAAAATGACACCCAGTCATTCCTGATCAAAAGGTCGATTAATTTATGTTTTTTCCATGGCATTCAAGCCATTGGGAAAAGTTGGTACAGCCTGTGCAACCGTTTGCGGTACGAACTTGGCAACCAAGTTCACCACGACCCGATGAATCGGGTTCAAACCGCGTACGAATAGGGACTTTCAATGCTCTCCACCTCAAGGCCCCGTGCCTGCTTTGGTGTTTCCTTGCTACTGGCCGCCGTAACGGGAGTACTCAGCGCGCCCATTTTGGCGCAGGAAAAACCCGTGGATGACTCAGCACAGGGCGAAACCCTGAGCCCTGAGGCCAGCCCGGCGAAAAAAGGTGTCTATCTGTCGGAATGGTTCAACCAGGATCTGACACTGATCGGCAGCAAAGACATCAGCTTCGGCCCCAAGCCCCAGGATGATGTCTACCTGGAATACGAGTACTTCGGCCGCAAGGGGCCCTTCGAGTTGTACGGCTACATCGACGTGCCGAAGATCCTCGGCATCGGTAACAGTAACGACAAAGGCGCGTGGGACCATGGCTCGCCGGTGTTCATGGAGCACGAGCCGCGTATCTCCATCGACTACCTGGCCGGACGCAGCCTCGCCATCGGTCCGTTCAAGGAATGGTATGTAGCGTTCGACTGGATCTACGACCACGGCAGCAATAAGGCCAACCGCGCCAACACCCTGTACAGCGGCCTCGGTACGGACATCGACACCCACTCGCGAGTCAATTTGTCGGCGAACTTCTACGGGCGTTACCAGTGGGAAAACTACGGCGCCAGCAATGAGTATTCCTGGGATGGCTACCGCGCACAGATGAAATACATCGTGCCCATCGGCAAGTTCGACAACGGTGCGTCGCTGACCTATATCGGTTTCACCAACTACGATTTCGGCTCGGACCTGCACAAGGACAACCCGGCGCGCACCGCCAACGCCTTGGTGGCGACCAACGTGCTGCTGTATTCCTTCACCCACCTGCGCTTCACCCTGGTCGGTCGTTATTTTCATAACGGCGGCAACTGGGAAGATGGCAGTGAGTTGAACTTCGGCGAGGGTAACTTCCGCGCCCGCTCCGACGGCTGGGGTTATTACGCCGGCGTGGGCTACCAATTCTGATCAAGGAGTATTAGATGAATATATTTACCCGTCTTTCGCTGGCCGTCGGCCTTGCCCTGCTGCCCCATGTAGTGCTGGCTGATTCTGCTGCCCCCATCAAGCCCAAGGTGATGCTGATCACCATGTTCGCCCCCGAGGCGAAAACCTGGATCGACCGCCTGGAACTCAAGCAGGAAGTGCGCGTGCCGGGCCTGTCCGCCGAATACCCGGTGATCCGCTGCAACACCCGGGACGTATGCCTGCTGGTGACCGGCATGGGCCAGACCAACGCCGCCGCGTCCACCCTGGCCCTGGCGTTGTCGCCCAAGTTCGACCTGCGCCAGAGCTATTTCCTGATCGCCGGGATTGCCGGGATCAGCCCGAAACACGGCACCATCGGCACTGCCGCCTGGGCCCACTACCTGGTGGAGTTCGGCACCCAGTGGGAGCTTGATTCGCGGGATGCACCCAAGGATTGGCCGACCGGCTATCTTGGCATCAACACCAAGGGGCCCAACGAAAAGCCGCCGCTGGACTACAAGACCGAAGTGTTTGAACTGAACCCCAAGCTGCAGGCCAAGGCGTTCGCCCTGTCGCACACAGTCGAACTTACGGAAAGCAAAGAGTCCGCCGCCTGGCGCAAACACTACCCCGCCGCGCCCGCCAACCAGCCGCCGCAAGTCACCCGCTGCGACACCCTGGCGGGCAATACCTGGTTCTCCGGTACGCGCCTGAGCGAACGCGCCGAGGTGTGGACCAAGTTGCTCACGGATAACAAAGGCGAGTACTGCACCACCCAACAGGAAGACAACTCCACCTACGAAGCCTTGCTGCGCGCCAGCCGCGAGGGGTTGGTGGACATCCAGCGCCTGGCCGTCGTACGTGCCGGTTCGGACTTCGACCGCCCATACCCCGGCTACAGCGAAGTCGACAACCTGCTCAAATACGCCGACCAGGGCGGGTTCGTACCGGCGCTGGAAAACCTGTACCGCACGGGGAACCCGCTGGTGCAGGCGATCCTCAACAACTGGTCGGCCTGGAAAAAAGGCGTTCCAGAAGCCTAGTGCAGCCCAAAAAGTGTCAAGGCAGGAAGATGATTTTGTCCGCACTGCCTTGGTTCACCTCCCCATAGCACTGCACCCCATCGGCCAGCGCCACCTCGCGCAGGCCGCTGGGCAGCGGCAACAAGCCCTCGTCGAAAAAACGTCCGAACTGCTCCAGCATCACCGCGCACTGCTCACAGTTGTAGAGCAATGAATTGATCCCCACCACCGAGCCGCCCTTGCGATACAGGGCCAGGGCCGGCAGTTGTACGTGACCGTCCACCGGCGCGGCAATGATCGCGATGCGACCGAACGGCGCCAGGCCTGCCACGGCCCCCGGCAGCCAGAAACCGGTGGTGTCGAAGATCACATCGGCGCCACCCTTGAACACCGCATTGACCTGCGCGCCCAGCGCTTCGGGCTTGCCCAACGCAATCGCGTCGTACCCTTGCGCCTGTAATACCTCGACCTGGTCAACCTTGCGCACCGCTGCCAACACCTGCGCACCAAGTACCCTCGCCAAGGCCAATGCCGCACTGCCCACCGCCCCATTGGCGCCGATCACCAGCAACCGCGTGCCTTTGCCCACGCCACTGCGCGCCAGCGCATCCCAGGCGGTGGTGTACGGCACACCCAGGCTGGCGGCCTGGGCAAAACTCAGGTGGGCGGGTTTATGCGCCACGCCTTTGGCCGAGACGGTGAGGTACTGGGCGTGGGAACCGTCGGCGAAAAAGCCCAGGTCGCGACCGGTGCCCCAGACCTCCTGCCCCACCAGCGCCTGCGGACCTTCCACCACCACGCCGGCGAAGTCGCGGCCAGGTATGCGCGGCACGGTGGTGTAGGGAAAACGCCCGAGTACGTTCTTCACGTCGCTGGGGTTGAGGCCCGCCGCCTTGATCTGTACCAGCACTTCATCGGCGGCCGGCACCGGCGTGGCGACGTCGACGAAGCTCAGGGCGGCAAGTTCGCCGGTGGCGGAAAATTGCAGTGCTTTCATTGCCAGTATCCATCGAAGGGAGAAAAGGAATCAGGACAACCAACCGCTGACCAACTGCCGGCCCATGGGCCAGAGTTTTTCGCCGAGCAGCATGCCCATCAGGCCCACCAGCGCAATGGCGGGTGGTGCGGGCGAGCGGAAGTCCAGGGCGCCGTAGATCACGCCGACAAAGAGGCCAATGACAAGGGAGATCAGGTAACTCATGGGGGCAGCGCCTGGTGATTTGATGGGCTTAGTGTAGGGAGCCCATCCCGGCAGCATCGGCCAAACGCTTCAGGATTTCGGCCAACTCACATACTGAGAAGGCGCCATCCCCAGTTCACGCCGGAACATGTCGCTGAAACTGCTCGGCGAATAGCCCAGGGACCGCGCAATAGCGCTGACCGACTGGCCCTGGATCAACTCGGCCACCGCCGTGGCCAATTGCACCTGGCGACGCCATTCGGCAAAGCCCATGCCCAGGTGGTGCTGGAACAGTCGCGCCAAGGTGCGCACGCTGGCACCTGCCGCCTCAGCATGCTGCTCGAAAGGTATCTCCAGGGACGGCGCCGCCATGATCGCCTGGCACGCGCTGATCAGCCGGCGATCGGCCTCCACCGGCATGGCGATACGGATCTGCGAGCGGCGTGCCCGGCGCAACTCCAGCAGGGCCAGGCCGACCACCGCGTCGTAATACCCCGCGTCACCGCTGTCGCCCTGCTCCACCAGCGTGACGACCAATTCGCGCAGCAGCCCACCGACTTCAATCACCTGCACCTGGCTGTCCAATGTCGCCGCCAAGGCCGGGCGCAAGTAGATATTGCGCATCTGCAAATCCGACACCACCCGGATGCCGTGCTCAACCCCCGGCGGCAGCCAGACCGCACGCTGGGGCGGCACCACCAGGGCTTCACGAGGCGTCTCGACCCACATCACGCCGCTCATGGCATAGAGCAATTGGCCCCAGTCGTGGCGATGGGGCTCCACGTACAAGCCACGCGGGTACGTGCGTGCCAGGGGTTGCACGGGGACGGCGTGATCACTGAGGTCGGGGGGCGCGGCCAGGGCCATGAGGTGCACGTCTATCGATGGGTAAGCCGTCATGGTAATGACCACCGCTCGACAATCCGAGTGAATTTTTGCCGCCTGGGGCGATCACTTGTTTACACCACCAGGGTTGATGGGCCAATGAATAACGCAAAACTGTTTGTGATCGACTACACCCTCCATGGCGAAGCCAAGTCATTCATTATCCGCCTGGAAAAGCTGGATACCTTGGAGGCCTGGCATTGGGCAAGCTGTGACGCTGGCGTGGGCCGTATCGGCCGCTTCGCCCGCGAGCAGGTGAAGAAGACCAGCCAGGAACAGGCCGAGAAATTCGGCATAAAAAACGTGCAATGGCGCCGCTCGGATGTGCGCGCCCAGGCTTGATCAAGGAGAAATGAGCATGGATTCAATCAACGGCAAGGCACGCATCGATTACATCCGGGACACGTTGTTCGGGCCACTGGCCAAGCATGTCGAGTGCCAGGTGAGCGTGCAGCATAAGCCCGGCTGGCTGGTGCTGAAGGTGTTCCAGCCGCTGCCGGACGATTTGCATGATGCGCAGACCCTGGTGCTGGGACTCGAAGGTCGACGAACCAGCGGCGTGGTAAAAGACAGCCGGCGCTTGTCCGACCACAGCCTGCGCCTGGAGCTGGAACCCCAGTAAGCGATACGCAGGGAGCGCGCTATCGACGCTCCCTGCGAACGTATTCAGCCTTTAGCCGACTTGGCGCACTCGCACCCCGTCGCCGCCGCACAAGGCTCGCCATGGGCATGGTGCTCGGCACAGCCCTGGCAGCAATAGCCCTTACCGTCCTTCATTACCGCATCGACGCCCAGCACACACTTGCAATGCGGGCAGGCACAGGTTTGATCAGGCATGGCCAGACTCCTTCTTCATGGTCGTCCGGTGCGGCGGTTGCCGGCACCTTAAGCAGTGACTGCCAGGCCTCGGCGATGGTTCAAACCATCAGTCGGTGCGCGTATTGCTGCGGTACATGAACACCAAGGCCAGAGCCAGGCACACCATCGCCAGGATGCGGCTACTCGACAGTTCGACAGCCGGGTTGCCCAGCCACCCGAAGTTATCGATCAGCATGCCCATGCCCAATTGCCCGGTGATCACGGCCACGGTTGCCACTGCAGTACCGACCACCGGCACGGCCCCGACCATCACCATCATGTACACCACGCCGAACAATGCACCGGTCAGTTGCCATTTGGGCACGTCCAGCAGGCTGAGGGCCTGGGCCGGTTCGAAGAAGAAAATCAGCAGCGCGGTGGTCAGCGCGCCCACCGCAAACGTCAGCAGACTGCTGCGCAACACGCCCACCGCCTGGCCGAGGCGACCATTGATTGCCGCCTGCACACTCAGCACCGCACCGGCAGCAATCACCAGCACCAATAACAGAATCAGATTCATCGCCTTACCCTCGTGCAATCAGAACAAGTGCCGCCACAATCAACGCCAGGGCTATCCAGCGCTCGCCATTGACCCGTTTGCGTGCAGTGCCGAACCAGCCGAAATGGTCGATCAGCACGCTCTTGCCCACCTGGCCGGACAAAATCGCGATCATGGTCATGGCAATACCGATGTGCGGCGTGGCCAGGGTCAGCACCACCACATACATCGGCCCCAGGAACCCACCGATCAGTTGCCAGCGCGGCAACTCGGACAACGCCGGGCCCTTTTGCGGGCCGCTGAACAGCAGCAGCAAAAACAGAATCGCCGAGCCGACGCCGAAGATGCTCAAGGTTGCCCAGAGGTGCCCCACTTGCATGCCCAGCGGCCCGAGCAATCCCGCCTCGACCGACAAGCCCATGCCGGCCAGGATCACCAGCGGCAACAACAGCAGCCGTAGAAGGTTTTTCTTCGGCGTGGCTTGCGCCACAGCCTCGATGGAACTTGCTTGCATACATCACCTGCACGTCAACAAAGGATTGGATGACGCGCATTATCCGGTGGCCGTCCTGTGCGATAAATGGGAGCATGCCAACAACACCTTTGCGCAATACGCACAACCTGGAGGCCTGATGCAGGGCTTGAATGAATTGAGTTTCAAGGCACTGCGCCTGTTCGTCGCGGTGCTGGACCACGGCAGCTTTTCCGAAGTGGCTCGCCGCGAAGGCCTGGCGCCGTCTTCCATCTCCCGGCAGATCCAGCTGATGGAACAGGCCCTCGGCCAGCAGTTGCTCTACCGCCACACCCGCGCGGTGAGCCCCACCGAAGCCGGGCGCCTGCTGGGGCGACACGCGCGCTTGCTGCTCGAACAGCTGGAAGCCGCCGGCCAGGCCCTGCAGGAACAGGAAAGCGAACCCAGCGGCCTGGTGCGCATCAACGCGCCGATGGTGTTCGGCCAGCGTCACCTGTCACCGTGGCTGGGAGAGTTGTGCCGGCGCTACCCGAAGCTGCAACTGGACATCCAGCAAACCGATACATACGTCGACCCACTGCAAGACGGCACCGACCTGCTGTTCCGTATCGGCGTGCTCAACGACTCCAGCATGCAGGCGCGCATCTTCGCCCCCCAACGCTTTCGCCTTGCCGCCAGCCCCGCCTACCTGGCCCGCCAGGGCACGCCCCAGCACCCTGAGGAACTGCTCCACCACCAGTGCCTGGCCTACAAGGGCATCACCGGCCAGCAACGCTGGTTCTTCCGCAAAGGCCAGGGCGACTGGACGCCCTACAGCGTCAAGGGCCCGATCACCGGCAACCACGCCGACACCCTCACCCACGCCGCCGAACAAGGCCTGGGCCTGGTGGTGTTTCCGTCCTGGCTGATCGGCGAAGGCCTGCGTGCTGGCACCCTGCAAGCGGTACTGACGGAATATGAAGTGGCGACCACGCTGGAGCCGCAGCAGATCGCGGCGCTATGGCCGGGAAGCCGCCGGCTGTCGCTGAAGGTGCGCACGGTGATCGATTATTTTGTGGAGTGTTTTGGGACGGTGCCGTATTGGGATCGATGAACGGTTGAGGAATTTTCCGAGTGGTAAAAGTAGGCTCGGTCTGATTTGACGGGCCACTCTATTTTGGAGCGGGTGCATTGGGGCAGACTTTCGCGATGTCTTTTTGGAGAGATGCCATGGTTTTCATGTACCCAAAGCCATCGCGCGCTGAACGTGCGGCGGCAACCAGCGGTCGGCTCGTCTTGGATAGCTCACCCAGTTTTGGCTATATTTGGCCAAAATACGCGGAGCACCTCATGATTACCGTACCCTTGGGCGAAGCAAAAAATAACCTGTCAAAACTGGTGGATGACGCCGCCGCCGGCAAAATTATCACCATTGCCAAGCATGGACGTGCGATGGCACAACTCGTTCCCGTGAGGAAATCCAAAGGTCAGCGAATTGGCGCGATGAAAGGAAAGCTCGTTGTCCCCGAGGACTTTGATGCGTCCCTGCCAGATGACCTGCTGGATGCGTTTGCAGGCAGCCATCCATGAGAGTGCTGCTGGATACCCATGTTCTGCTCTGGGCACTGACTGAGGACCCGAAGCTATCCAGCAAAGCCCGACGACTGATCGAGAATGCCGCAGAAATTTACGTCAGCGCGGCAACCTTCTGGGAAATGGCGATCAAGGTCGGCCTTGGAAAACTCGATGCGGACCTGGACGAAATCCGTGAATACTGCCTTGAAAGTGGTTTCGTCGAACTGCCCATCACCTCGGAACACGCGATTGCCGTAAAGGATCTTGAGCCTCATCACAAAGACCCTTTTGATCGGCTCATCGTAGCGACAGCCATCAGTGAACCGATGAGGCTATTGACCGCCGACACGCAGATTGCCCAGTACACATCCTTGGCAATCCTGGTATAGCCCGCCCCCACGGCCTGGAACTCAGAACACCCACTGCCCGATCAACCACGCATTGGCGCCACTGATCAGCGCAAACAGAAACCACGCCAGCACCCGGGTGTGCAGGCGATTGACGAACGGCCCCATCAGCTGCTTGTCGCCGGTCATGCGGATCAACGGGTACAAGGCAAACGGCAGTTGCAGGCTGAGCACCACCTGGCTGAGGATCAGCAGCTTGCCAATGGCCTGGTCGCCCATCAGCCATACCCCGAGAAACGCCGGGATCAGCGCCAGCCCACGGGTGATCAGGCGGCGTTGCCAGCAAGGAATGCGCAGGTTGAGATACCCCTCCATGATCACTTGCCCGGCGATGGTGCCGGTAAAGGTCGAGCTTTGCCCGGACGCCAGCAAGGCGATGCCGAACAGGATGCTGGCAAAGGCGCCGCCCACCAGCGGGTCGAGCAAGCGGTAGGCGTCCTGGATCTCCACCACCTCAATGTGCCCCGTCTTGTAGAAGGCGGAGGCCGCGAGTATCAGGATGGCGGCGTTGACCAGCAGTGCCAGGGCCAGGGAGCCAATGGTGTCGATCCGGGCCAGCTTGATCGCATCCTGTTTGCTGGCGAGGTCTTTGCCGATCAGACGGGTTTGCACGACCGAGCTGTGCAGGTAGAGGTTATGGGGCATCACCGTGGCGCCGAGAATACCGATGGCCAGGTACAACGGCGCGGCATCGCTGATGGCCGACAGTGATGGGGTAAAGCCGCTGAGCACATCCGGCCAATACGGTTTGATCAGCACCAGTTCAATAAAGAAACACACGCCGATGGTCGCCACCAGCGCCAGCATGATCGCTTCCAGGCGGCGAAAACCACGGTTCTGCAGGGCCAGGACCAACAGCGTATCGAAGGCGGTGATGACAATGCCGGTGGTCAGGGAAACGCCCAGCAGCAGGTGAAACGCCAGGGCGCAGCCGAGCACTTCGGCGAGGTCGGTGGCGATGATGGAGATTTCCGCCAGCACCCACTGGGTGCGTGCGGAGCGTTTGCTGTAGCGCTCACGGCACAGTTGCGCCAAGTCCTTGCCGGTAGCGATACCCAAGCGCGAGCACAGGCACTGCACCGCCATCCCCGCCAGACTGGCCAGCAGCACCACGAACAACAGGCTGTAGCCGTAGCGCGACCCGGCTTCGATGGCAGTGGCCCAGTTGCCCGGGTCCATGTAGCCGATGGAGATCAGCAGGCCGGGCCCGGCGAACATCAGGATGCGTTTGAAGAACGACGCCTTGGGGTCAACGGCAACGGAGCCGGCCACTTCCGGCGGGCAGAATGGAGCGGTAGCGATTTTCGGCAGGCTGAATTTCACGCGGTATCCCAGGCAAACACACTCGACAGGGGCTCAGCTTATCAGTCGGACGCAACCGTGCGCATCACCGTCTCCCGAGGCAGGTCAAACGCCTCCACGACCTGCACCACCAGGTCCATCTCCTGGTTCAAGGCTTCACGCTCCATGCGCTGGCGAATCACCCCGATCACCAGCACGGCCAGGGTGGTGATCGAGTAAGCCGGGCCGGAAAACGCCCGTACACCGCTCACCAGCAGCATCGCCGCCGCCAACGCCTGGCCGACCACCGGGATCGCGGAGGCCGCACCACGACGCAGGATAAACCCGGTCAACCCGGCCAGCGCCGTGCCGCTCAACGCCGTAGTGGCTGTTCGGCCGACATCGAAGCGGCTGAACAGACCCTGCTCCTTTTGCGCGGCCGCCTTGAGTTCAGCATCGAATACCTGGCGGTCGGCGTGGCTGAGTTTGTCCTTGTACTGCTCGAGCAGTTTTTCCGCGACCTGGGCTTCAAGGTCAGCCAGTGCCACGGTTCCTAAGGGCTCGGCAAACTTGATTCCCAGTCGCTGCGCCACCTCTTCGGCAATCTGCCGATAGTTCACGCCATGGCCACGGGCCAGGTTCATAAAGCTGTCGCCGCCCATGCGCTGCAACTCGATGGCCAGCTTGAGCGGCTCGCGCACCGTGGCGTCGATCGACGCACTGCGCTTTTGCGCCATCAATTCGGCCAGGAACGCCAGCTCCTCCGGCCGCGCCTGCACCAGGGCCGCCAACAAGTCGGTGTCCTCTTCGGCAAAGCGTACCTCGCTGCTGCGCTGGTCGGCGCGGATCAGGCCGCGCCGCTCCTGCAACAGGTCGGTGTACTGCACCACGGTCTGCAACTGCGGCCAATAAGCGGCGTGATCGAAGGTGGCCAGGTGCACATTGGCAACCTTGGCCTTGAGTGCCGGCGTCACCGGGATCGCATACCGGCCGATGCACCGCTCGGTGTCCGGCTTCATGGCCAGGGCCCAGTCCTTGCTGGAGTGGCAATTGATCACCCGCCCCTTGAGCGGCGCGCACACCTCATCCCAAGGGCTGGACGTACAGATCGCCCCGCCCATCAACAGCAGGTTGTCCAACGGCAGTTCCCGTGCGGTATCCGGGCTGGCCAGCAGGCTCTTGACCAGAATCCGCGCCCCCAGGGAATGCCCGATCAGGTTGATACGCCGCACCTCCAGCGCCTCGCCATGCAGGTAGCTGGCCAGCTCCGGCAGCAAGCTCCTGGCCACTTCGTCCACCCGCGCCTCGACGCTTTTGTAGTGGTCGAGAAAATAGGCAATCGCCTTGCCCACGCCGACGGTCGCGGCACCGATGCTGCCGCCCCCCAGCATCGCGGCGATCACCTCCTTGAAGGGCGCAAACAGGTTTTCCAGGAAATGCCCCGCCGGCCAGAACAGCATCAGGTTGGTCGAACCCTCGATACCCGCCAGCTGTTGCTTGAAATTGCCCAGCTGTTGCCGGTTAAAAAACGCCGAGTAACCGTGAACATAGAGATTGAGCACATCGCCCTGAGGCTCGCCGCACAATACGAACGTGGGCTTGCGGGTGCGGTGCATTTCATCCCACTGGTGCTGCATGGGCCGGTGACTCCTGGTGACGAGGGACGGCGATAATAACAAAGGGAGGCCCGTAGAACGGTGAATCCTGACCGGCGTGGCGGTCGCGAAGGATCAGAACTGCGACGCAGCCTTTGATCTGGCCAGGTAGCGCGCCGGCGAATCCCCCAGGTTGCGCCGGAACACGGAGGTGAATGCACTGGAACTGCTGAACCCCAATTCGAACGCGACATCGGTGATGGTCGCGCCCTGGCTTAGCCGTGCGGTGGCCTCCAACAGGCACACCTGCTGGCGCCAGGACACGAACGTCATCCCCGTGCCCTCGTAGAAATGGCGGGTGAAGGTGCGTCGGCTCATGTTCGACCAATGAGCCATCTCGTCGAGGGTGATTTTTTGCGTGGGTGCATCCAGGAAACGCTGACAGGCTCGTGCCAGCCGTGGCTCGCCAGGCAATGGCGCGCTGAGGGGCAGCTCGGGCATGGCTGCGATTTCATCAATCAACAGCGTCAGCACGCAGTGATGCCTCACGCTGGGTAATGCCGAGGAGTCGATAGCCAGCGCCGCCTCCAGTAAATGCCTGAGCAGGGGCGACACTTCAAACACCTGGCAGCGCTCCTGCAACCGCGCCCGCTTAGCGGCATCGGCGTCCAGGTAGGTATTGAGCATCACCACATCGCCGCGCATATGCATTTCATGGGGCACACCACCCGGCACCCAGATCGCCCGCTGCGGCGGTACCACCCAGTTGCCGAGATCGGTGAACATTTTCAGCGCGCCGATGGAAGCATAGGCGAACTGCCCACGTGAATGGGTGTGCCGCTCAAAGACGGTACCGCTGGGGTATTCGCGCAGCGTTACCACGGCTTCTGGGCTGGCGGAATCAAAGGTCGGAATCATGGCCCGATTCTGTCAAAATATGGCCTTGCATAGCAAGCGGGCCAAACAGCCACTCCCTAACATTCACTGTCTTAGAAAAGTGTAATGACCAAGGGAATACTCCATGCTGAAAAAACACCTGGCGTTAGCTGTGCTCGTCACCCTGGTGTGGGGGTTGAATTTCCCTATCACCAAATTGGGCCTGCGCACGGTTGACCCGTTTATTCTCACGGGTATTCGCTTTGCCCTCGCCGCCCTGCCGCTGGTGTTCTTCATCAAGCGGCCCGCCATCAAGTTCAGCTACGTGGCCGCCTACGGCTTTATCTTCGGGCTGGGTATGTGGGGCGTGATCAACTATGGAATCGAGAGGGGTGTGAGCCCCGGCATCGCGTCATTGATCATTCAACTCAGCGTGTTTTTCACCATGGGCTGGGGTTGTGTGTTGTTCAATGAGCGAATCCGAGGTCCGCAGATAGCCGGCGCTGTCCTCGCATTGGCCGGCCTGCTCGGGATTATCTCGACTCAAACCGGCGACCCCGCGCTGTTGGGTGTCCTGCTGATCGTGCTCAGTGCCCTGGCCTGGAGCATCGGCAACGTCATCATCAAGCAATCGGGCGTTAAAGAGATCTTTTCGTTCATGGTATGGGCCAGCCTGTTTCCACCGATTCCACTGTTCCTCATGGTTTGGTGGATGCACGGTGGCGCGCCATTCGAACACTTAACCGCTAGTCTCGACCTGAGGGCCGCCGGGTCCATCCTTTTTCAGGTCTACCTGGCCACACATTTTGCCTATTGGGGCTGGAACTCGTTGCTCAGGCTGTATCCCGTGTCTACGGTGGCGCCGCTGTCATTGCTGATTCCGGTATTCGGAATCGTCAGTTCAATGCTGATCACCGGCGAGCACCTCTCCACTACGGACCTGATCTGCGTTGCGGTGATCATCGCTGGCTTGGCAGTGGGATTAGTGCCTGGCTACAGACCGAGCCTGGGCAAAAACCCAAAATAATCTTCGAGCAAAAAGTCGCCGTTCAGCGATCAGTTCTGGTTGGGATGTGCTCCACAACATATTCAACCAGTTGACTCAGGCATTGCTCGAACGTCTGGTTAGCCGTATCAATGACCAGGTCCGGGTTCAAGGGCGGCTGGTACGGTGCATCTATACCAGTGAAATCGAGAATTTCCCCGGCCCGAGCCTTGCGATACAAGCCCTTGGGGTCACGCAGCTCACACGTTGCCAGGTCTGCTGCGATATAGATTTCGTGGAAAGACGTGTTGCTGGCAGCGGCACGGGCACGAGCGCGTCCTTCACGATAGGGGGAGATGAATGCCGTGATGCAAATCATTCCTGCATCGGCGAACAGTGCGGCTACCTCACTGACCCGGCGGATGTTCTCTGTTCTATCGTCTTCTGAAAATCCGAGGTTGGCGTTAAGCCCTTTGCGAACATTGTCTCCGTCCAGCGTGTAGCACGCATAACCGGACCTCAACAGATGCGCTTCCAAGGCCATCGCCAAACTCGACTTTCCGGACGCAGAAAGGCCCGTAAACCAAAGTACAGCGCCTTGTGCCCCCATATAATGGGCGCGCTCAGCCTGGGTCACATGGTGGCTGACAGACGTCAAGTTAGGGGTGTTGAAAGGCGACTTCATAAGTTAGATCCAGCATCTCTCAACGCATGAGTTAGACGGTGCGGAGCATTCTACTCAGCACCGTTCGATTATGGCTAATCGTCTTGGGCGCTTCAGACATAAGTATATCAAGAGACGATCACCTCCCAACTTCTGCCAGGTAGGTGGATAAATATTCACGGGGAAAGGCGTACTGTTCCAATCCGCTCAAACCGCAAACAATTGCCTCACGCCATTTTTCAAGAAATACCGTCGAGACCTTGCGCTTATCAACACTGACTCCGGCCGTGTGCAGCAACCGTCGGCTTCGCCGCTTGGAGTTCGGGTCGTTTTCAATGTAATACGATAGGAAACTGCGCTTTATCGAGTTCAAGTGAGGTAGCAGGAACTGCTCGGGTTTCCCCCGTTGATCGGCTGACAGTACTTTCAGCATTCGATTCAGCACTCTCATAGCCTGCAGCTCATGGCCGGTCAGAGAGCGGTTGTGCTGAATGCTCTGCGGAGAGCGAGGCCTCAAGGTAAAGCCTGCGTGCCCCTCAATCATATTGTAGAAACGATCGGGGTCGTCACGTAGTAACTCTACGGGAATAACCAGCACATTTGAGGCACCAAATAGTGAAGCGTACAGACTGCACAACCTTGTGTAATTCAGAAGTTCGAGCAACATCGCATGCCAGCGCTCGGCAAACACGCGAGGATTTTCAGAGGCGCCTTCCTTTACCGCCTGATTGTAATAGCTGTCCAAAAACGACAACGGACTTCTTGTCACAATCAATACTTTCGCGTCGGATAACTCGTGTTTCAGCGCAGCCGCCACCAGGCCTTGGTAGGCTTGAATCTCATCTGTCGTTACTGGCCTTGGCGCCCAACCGCAGAGTTCTTCACTGCTCACGAAAACAGGGGTGTCGGCCAGTGGAACATGTGGCGCTATCGTCGATTCCCCCGGCCCGCTCAGATAAGCCCCCAGCGAAGCACCCTGAACAATATTTTGTGCGTAGTTGTGCCATTGCAGCACCTGCACGTCGCCCCGTTGCTGTGCCGCGGCCTGTATGTAGGTCGACGCTGACTTGGGCAGGCCAATATGAATAAGCTTCATTAAATATCCTGTTGGAGGTCCCCCGAAAACAATCGGCGCCACCCCATGAGTAAATTCAACGCCCTGCAGTAGTGGCAGGCTTTCACAATCAGCCTAGGTCAGTTTCGTCGCCTGAACCTTGGCCACCCCATCCTTGGGGGCGATCAACTTTCCTTTCAGCCAGACACGTAGATTGACGTGCTTATCTTCCAGCAACCACGCGAGCAAGGTTGCGAACAGTATGCATATAAATACCGACAGCCAAGCATTAGGCGCGCGCGATGAATCTATATATTGCCCCACCAGGACGCGAATAGGTTCATGTGTCAGGTACAGCGCATAGGACACAAAAGCGCCCTTCGCAGCCACCCACTTGAGCGGCGAGGGAATATGAAGATCTTTGCATGCCAGTACCACCAGCATCAGTCCTGCACCTGAAAAGATCAACAGTTGCAAGTCATACATATTTACCTGACTGGCAAGCGAGAGTTTCTGAAATCGCCAGAGGATCCCGGCCACAACAGCCATCAGGGGAATAACAACCTGCCGCCACCCGATCTGGGGCGCATAAACAAATATAGTCGCGCAGGCAGCCCCCACAAACCACTCCCATGCCACCGACTCCCACACGGTGAAATACCCAACCACGAACGTCGCTGGACCTGCCAGCAGCATTGCAAACGCTTTCTCAATTTTTCCCATCGACCGCCAAAAAAAGGCAATGCCGAAAAAGACGTAAAGCCACCACTCAATGGCGATTGTCCAAAGAACACTGTTGCCCCCATAAATCCTTATAGGCGGCACGCCCTCTATCATCCTGGCAAAAGGCGTGTGCTGAAGCTGAAAAAGATGCCCGACAGAATCCCAGGCCGTTGGCGGCGCCCGGCCCAATAAAACAATACAAACCAGAAAGGTAATTATCAGCCCCGGAACATATAAAACATATATCCGGCTAAAGCGATCAATCATGTATTCGCCAAAGCTGTACTTGGCTTTACTCAGGCATTGATAGGCAATAAGAAAGCCTGAAAGCCAGAAAAACACAACAACCGCCAAGCTTTGAAATGGCATTACATTGCCGAACCAACTGTCAGGTACCACCACTGAAAAGGTATGCCCCACCAGCACCACAAAAGCTGCCAGCGCGCGTATTGCGTCGAGCATGGTCGACTGGCCGATGGATAATCTATTAGTCACGAATATATCCCTTATTCATTATTCTTCGAAAAAAACATCTATTTCAACGGAGTTGACATGAAGAGATAAACGCGTCTCCGCCATATAATCGTGCAACCATCAGCGGATGGCACTGACGCACAAAGAACACCACCCCGCGCAAAAACAAAAAACCGTCATTCAAACGAGAATGACGGTTTGTTCATGCTTGGTCGTTTCAGGCGGGCGTCCGCTCATGTCGATGCCCGCTCCAGCAGACGTACCGCGATATCCCAATCCTCTGGCGTATCAATATCCAGCGCCTCGCGACTGTCCGTCATGACTAACGGCACCGTACCGGGGCCTACAAAACGCTTCTGCTCACGAAGCACGTCTGGCGCCAGCAGGTAAATCGAACCGTCCAGCGTGTAGGCCGGCTCCAGATCCTGAGACCGCCTCGACAGGCTCTCCCAGCCTAGGAATGGCGTCATCGTGTCCCCATCCAGCCTGAAACACCAAGCAGGATGGGAACTGGCAGCTGTCACACTGACCACGGAGCGGGAAACGTCTTGCTGGAACTGCACTACCGCGCGCCGAATGGATTCTGCCGAACGAAAGGGCGACGTCGGCTGAAGCAACATGACAGCCTCTACCGCGCCATGAACCGCTTCATACTCATCCAGCACCTGCACCACCACATCAAAACTGCCAGCAGTATCAGTGGCCAGATGCGCGGGCCTCATACTGAGAACATTGCCACCAAAGGCGCGGGCAACGTCTGCAATAGCCAGGTCGTCTGTGGAAATCACCACATCGGTAACAACGCCACTTTGCAGCGCAGCTTCAATTGTCCATGCAATCAACGGCCGCCCACCCAGAACCTTGATGTTCTTTCCGGGCAGCCGCTTGGATCCGCCCCTTGCGGGTACGATTGCAAGGATTTTCATTTCAGCGCCACAAAGTCGCTCAACATCGACAATCCGACCTTGCCACTTTTTTCAGGATGGAATTGAGCGCCCCACACATTGTCGCGCCCGATGACAGCCGCCACCGCAGTATCGCCGTACAAGCAATCCGCAACGCGATGAGCACCATCGTCAGGCACAGCCATGTAAGAGTGCACAAAATAGACCGCGCTGTTATGCGGTTCTATCGAGGCCAGCAATGTCCCGTCCCAGGATTCGCGCCCTGCAGCACACACCAGGTTGGACCAACCGATATGCGGGATTTTCAGACGAGCGCCGCTGCTATCAACGGCAGGTATGGGTTCTACCGTACCCGGGATCAATCCCAACCCGTTGATAAGGCCAAACTCGTGACTGCAATCGAGCAACAACTGCATGCCCAGGCAAATACCGAAAAGTGGCGCACCTGATGACGCGTACTCTTTGATTGCCTGATCCATTCCGTTTGCCGACAACATCGTCATTGCATTGGAAAATGCGCCCACACCCGGCAATAGAACCTTGGTGGCGTCTTTCAACGCATCGGGATCGGAAACCAGGTTTACAGTCGCACCACAGTGCTCGAGCGCCCGGCGGACGCTGAACAGGTTACCTACGCCATAATCGATAACAGTAACTACATTACTCATAGGTTCGAACCCGGATCCCGCCAGCAGATGCTTCTGTTCGGATGTCAGCCAACAATGCTCGCTTAAAGTGAAGAATGTCAGCCATGGCAACCGCATCCGCGCCCTTCCTGACCACCTCGACCGCATCCTGGGCTTTACCCATGCCGCCGCTGGCTATAACAGGAATATTGACTGACTGGCTCACGGCTTGAACAAGCGCTAGATCGAAACCTTTGCGAGTTCCTTCGCGGTCGACTGAAGTCAGCAAAATTTCTCCGGCCCCCAGCGCTGCGGCCTGTTTTGCCCAGTCAACGACGTCAATTCCCGTGCTTTCACGGCCATTGTCGGTGAAAACCTCCCAACGTTCCGGCGAGACGCTTTTTGCCTCAATAGACAAAACCATGCATTGGCTGCCAAAACGTCGAGCAATCTCGGTGATCAACTGCGGGTTGCTTACGGCAGCGGTATTGACCGCCACCTTATCAGCGCCACATCTCAACAGATGAGCAACATCGTCGGCCGATCGCACGCCTCCGCCGACGGTCAAGGGAATGAAGACATTCTCTGCCGCCTGCTTGATCAGCTCGCTCAGGCTGTTGCGCCCGTACAGACTCGCGACGCAATCCATATAGATCAATTCATCAATGCCCTGCTCGTAGTAACGCAGGGCATGTTCGTTAGGGGACCCGACAACGCGGAGCCCCTCAAGATGAATGCCTTTAATGAGATTGGCACCTTTCACATCAAGGCGGGCAATCAGTCGCGTGTTGCTCATTCAGCGTTAACCTGAGGATTCCAGGGCGTGTAACGCAGCTTCCACTCGCCATCCACCACATGCCAAAGGTGCGGGGAGCGGAAACGATCGCACGTTTCCAGGAACTCTTCACGGGTCATGCTGATGTAGTCGAGGAATTCCTTTTCGTAGCGCGATGGATATTCACCCTCATAACGCTGCATCAACGCAATTGCTTCGTCCTTGTCGATGTGGTGGTTACGAATTTCCTGAGCGGAGTCCATCATCGAGCGGCCTACGCCGAACTTGATCCAACGGGTGAAGTAAAAGAAACCGTCGACCTTGTCATCAAGGCTGTTGTACTTGGAGTACGTCCCCTCAGTGCGAACAGGGTTGGCTTCGAAGCCGGTATTCTCTACGGCGTAGTAGTAGGCTTCCTGCGGTACCCATTTCTTGTAGTAACCCAGGTATTTGAAATCGATACCCTTGCGCTCAAGCACTTCGGCGGGCATTGGCAGGTAGCTTTTCAAGTCAACCAGAGGAACGCCTTCGTCCAGGTATTCGCCAATTTTCTTGCCGCCCAGATAAACGTCGCGTACGTCTTTGCCACCGAAATAATCCAGCGAAAAACCCTCGCTTTCCGCTACTTCGTTGGCTGCCGCGTAGCTGGAGGTTTTATGGGAAATCTTTTCGCCATATTCGCCGGGCATTTCTCCGTAGAAGATCAACGGAATATTCAGTTGTGCTGCCATTTTGGCAACGAACGTCTTCTGCCCCAGGATGAATGGCTGGAACGGGTGCAGCAGGTTGATTGTTGCATTGCGGGTCAGCAGGCGGTGAATCTTGCCATTGGGGGTATACAGATAGTTATCGAAGCCACCTACATGCAGCCACTGCTGGAAGTTTTTCCAACCGATATCGGTATACAGATGCGGCGACCAGGTCACGGTCAGAGGATTCATACCGTATTTGTATTTCAGCAGGTGAGACTGCATCGCGCTGTCCTTACCACCGCTACCACCGACGATGCAGTCATAGGTGCCGTCGGTCTTGCGATGTTGATTGCACAACTCGACGAGTTCACGCTCGCGCTCATCCCAATCGATTTCGCCGTCTTCCTTGAGAATGTTGAAACGGCAAGCGTGACATACACCCTCCTCGTCGAAACTCAAGGTTGTCTTGGTCGAGCCATTGCTGTGCGCGTATTCATTACTCGACATCGGCTGCTGGTTCGACATGTTGCATTTTTTGCAGAACTTAACGTCGCGCGGCAACCCGTAATAAACTTCCAGTTCACTTTTTGGCTTGCTGAACCTTGAAAGATCTATAGATGAACCCGGGGCAATTTTCAAAACCAATCTCCAATCACGAAATTATTTATTGAACAGTGTACTTGTACGTGCCAACAGCGGATCGTTGGGCCTGCATCGCTACCGCCCCGCGTGCTGCACGCGCTCGAACAACATTGGTATATCGCTCTGCCCCCCCAATAGACGAATTCATCGAGTACCTAGGGGCCCACACGTAGATACCAGCGCTTACGTGTATTCGGTTTATCAGCCGCTCATTGAGGCCGACATTCCTTGTCGCTTCAGTCGGATAACGTTTTTTCCTTCAGTACTGCCTGACATCACCTGAAAATTGAGTTCTATTGGCGCGCTCAGACGCACAAGCCTTGCGCAGTCCCATTTCATGGATTGCGACCAAGGGCCTGACAAGCGCATTTTTTAAGGGACATCGTTCAACTGAGCTCATGATCTTTTCGACTGAACTTTAAATTTCGACTCACGGATCCGCATTGGAGAGCTCACCACCAAATGCCCCGCCTGCAGGTCCCTGACCAACGTACTTCCCGCTGCCACTATGGCACTCTCGCCAATGCTAAGGCCTTGTAGCGTAGTTGAACCTGCACCCACAAATGCGCGACTCGCCACTGTTACTCCACCGCATAGAACTGCCGCGGGAGCAATGTGTACATGGCTTGCGATTATACAGTCGTGATCGATTCTGGCCCCGGTATTTATTATCGTGTTGGCGCCTATGACGGAGTCGGGCTGAATCACTGCCCCCGCCATGACCTGGGCACCCGCCTCCAGCACCACAGTGGAGTCGATCCAAGCTGCCGAATGCACAAGCGGCGCAAAGGTAAAGCCCTTGGCCGTCAATTCCAGAAATACCTGCATCCTGCGATCGCTGCCGATAACCTGTCCCAGGCCATTGACCAATGACACTTGGGTTGGATCCAGCCCATCAAGCGCCTCATCCCCCCCCAGCACCCTTACGCCACGCCAGTACTCGATACCGCTCTGCGCCAGGCCAGGATCGCAGACCCCCTTCACTACCGCCCCTACCGACTGAAGCAGCGCCAATAACACTTTCGCATGCCCCCCAGCGCCGAGAATGACAAATGGCAGCAGGGAAACGTCGCGACCTGACCCAGTCATTCGATGATCTCGCCGGCACGATAGCTACGAGAAGCTATCGCTCCAACGCGCTGCCACAACTGCGTCGCAGGCAAGCCGCTGCCCGAGCGCGCGGTGGTGAGGTCGGCGCGGGCGAACGGCTGCCCCGACGTAATTTCGCGGGCTGCCACTACCTGCTGACGAGCAGCCTTGCGAGTGTCCCACTCACTGGGTTGTGGGGATTTTCCCGGCTTTCCAAGAGCCAATTCCAGCGCCCTTATCTGCCTCACCATGTCAGCCAATTCCGACGGTTCCAATGAGGCCTTGTGATCAGGGCCAGGCATGGAGCGATCCAACGTAAAATGTTTTTCGATCACGGTCGCGCCACGGGCAACCGCGGCAACAGGCACCAATAATCCTTCCGTATGGTCCGAGTACCCTACTTCAAGTCCGAATGCTTCTTTCAACGTATCCATGGCCCGAAGGTTTACTTCCGCCATCGGCGTAGGATATTGCGACGTACAGTGCAACAAGGTGACATGGCCAGCCAATCGGCCTCTTGCCTCATCATCACTCCAGCACCGCCAAACCTCGTCCATATGTGCCGGTTCGGCGTCATTGCACAGTGCGTGCGCAACAATAGCCAGACCTTGCTCGACTTCACTCAGCGTGGCCATGCCCGTCGACAGGATGAGCGCCTTCCCGGTCTTGGCAAACTGCCAAAGCAGCGGCCCATTGGTCAATTCCCCAGAAGGAACCTTGAAGAACGGAATACCCAGCGAACAGAGAAAGTCCAGGCTATCGCTATCAAAAGCCGTGCTAATAAATTCAATGCCACGGGCTTTGGCATGGCGTTGCAAATCGGCGTGCCAGGCACGAGGCAGCTCAAGCTTCTGCAGCATCGCTAACTGACTTTCAGCCGCGTCGGTAGTTTCCTGCTGATACAAGGCCTTGGGCGCACTTGCGGAAGCCAATTTACGGGCATCAAAAGTCTGGAACTTTACCGCATCCGCTCCGGCGCTCGCGGCCATGTCGACCAGTTCGAACGCCAACTCGCGCTCACCATTATGGTTTACACCGGCCTCAGCAATAACGTACACCGCATCTTTTTTGGGTAATTTCATACGTCAACTCAAATCATGAAATGTTTTGTGGCTCGATAGGTCACAAGTTTCAAGAACGGCCACAATAGCCTCGGCGACTTCGCCCTGTCCGTACGGGTTGGTTGTGTCCCTGCAAGATTGGGCAAATGGCGCACTCAGTGCCAACGCAAGCGCCGCGACGATGGCGTCTTTATCCGGCGGGCAGGCTAATACAGAGTCCGCACAAAGCCGGCCAGCCTGACGCATACCAATATTGACGGTTGGCACGCCAAGAGACGGCACCTCGATGATCCCACTGGAAGAGTTGCCGACAACCGCTGAGGAGCGTGCAACGACACTGAGATAACGCCGAAAACCCAATGAAGGGATCGCCAATACCCGATCAGCGTGACGGGCAGCAAAATCCTCAAGCAGCGGAATGATCGCGCGACCACCATTGTCGGCGTTCGGGTAGGTCAGAATGACACGATAATCCGCGAACTCCTCCAAGGCCAGCAACAGGGCGCTGAAGCTCTGCACCGGGTCCTCGGCCAGCGCCGTGACCGGGTGGTAAGTGACCAGGATGAGCGGTGCATCCACGGCAAACTGCAGGCTCTCGCTCAACTCCTGTGCCGACATAAGCGGCGTGCGCTTGATGTGATCAAGCCCCACCGCTCCGACATTGAAGACCCGCCCGGGGCTTTCACCCATCTGAATGACACGCTGCCGATAGGGTTCGGCCGCCACGAAATGCAGATAAGCCATTTTCGTGATTGCATGGCGAATGGCGTCATCGTAGGCACCTTCCGTCAGCTCCCCCCCATGCAAATGAACCACGGGAATGCGCATGACCAACGCAGCCTGAACAATGCTCAGCGCCTCGAATCGATCTCCCAGCACCACCAGCATCTGCGGACGCAACCGATCCAGAGCATCAGCGAATCCCAGCGTACCCAACCCCATGGACTTGGCTACGCCGACGTCGGTATTGGAAGACAGCAGCATCTCGACCTTGGCGTCGATGGCAAAACCATCGTGCTCGATTTGTCGCCAAGTCTCTCCAAACTCAGGAGAAAGGTGCATGCAACTGACGATGGTTTGCAGCTCAAGCAGCTCGCTGGCCTGAATGCCTTTCATCAGCCAATACAGCAAGCCGTACTCAGCCCGAGTACCGGTAAAGACGGCGACGCGACGTCTCATGAGCGTCCCGCAGGCGGCACGCTGCTTGGCAGGTTGACGATACGCGCCTCCAACCAATGCGAGTTACTGAGATCACCCTTCAAGCAATGCTCGTAAGCCGGCAAATGGTTCATCAATTTCCAGATGGGGCGAGTCATGACTCCACTGTCGTTGGTCGCTTTCAGGAGTCCGTCACGCTGCGTCTTGTCATTGCAAATGACTGCGTTCAACCAGTAGTTGGATTTGCCATGCGCCGGCTCGGTAAAAAACTGCAAGTCGGTTTGCGCCAACTCATGCTTGTAATTCATCGCAAGCTGTCGTTTGGATACCAGGAACGAATCCAACTGTTCCAGCTGCGCACAACCCAGGGCCGCATTGAGGTTCGGCAAACGGTAGTTATACCCCACTTCGTCATGTACATATTCGTAGGCATGAGGCTGTTTGGCAGTAGTCGTCAGATGCTTGGCTTTAACGCCCAGTACCTCGTTGGTCAGCAGCATGCCGCCACCGCCAGTGGTAATGATCTTGTTGCCATTGAAACTGAGGGTGCCAATCAGCCCGAAGGTGCCGGTATGACGCTCTTTGTAAGTACTGCCTAGAGACTCGGCAGCATCTTCCACCAACGCCAGGCCCCAGCGAGTACAGACCTCCATGAGCGCATCAAGCGCTACGGGATGGCCAAATGTATGCATTGGCAGGCAGACCCTGACCACACGGTCGTCACTTCGCAAGCGGCAAAGGCCATCGGCGTCGATAAACGCTTCGGACTCAAGCCATGCATCCAGGGCTGACGGCGAAAGACCCAAGGTCTCGCGATCGACATCGACGAAAACAGGTTGAGCTCCACAGTAGGCAATGGCATTGCATGTAGCGACAAAAGTCAGGGACTGGGTAATGACCAGGTCACCCGGTTTCACTCCCGCCAACAAAAGCGCTACGTGCAACGCAGCAGTACCGTTTACGGTAGCGACTGCGCGTTCACTGCCCGTGTAAACCTGCATGTCCCGCTCGAAACGATCTACAAAGGCACCCACGCTGGAGACGAAGGTCGATTCGATCGTGTCTGCTACATACTTTTTCTCGTTACCGGAGAACACGGGGGCATGCAACGGAATGAACTCATTTGTTCCATATTGATCGCGTACAAACCGAACCAGGGCATCAAACATTTCGAGCCTCAAACGTTATAAATATTGGCTTTATATTTGCTGAGATTTTGAGGCTGGGAGAACCACTCAACCGTTTTTTCCAAGCCTTGGCGAATCGAATACTCAGGTTCGAAACCGGTAAGACCGTGGATCTTTGAGTTATCACACCACAAGCGGAAAACTTCTGACTTCTCGGGACGCAGACGCTGATCGTCTGTCAGAAACTCAACATCGCTATTCATCAACTCGCGAATAAGATTGAGCGTATCACCTACCGAAATTTCAAAATTCGAACCGATGTTTACTGTTTCACCGATGGCTTGCTCGCAACGGGCCAACGCTAGGAAGCCACGGCAGGTATCGGCAACATAGTTGAAGTCGCGAGTCGGGGTTACATCACCCAACTTGATCTGTTTCTGCCCGGCGGCGATCTGGCTGATAATCGTCGGGATAACTGCGCGAGCAGACTGGCGAGGGCCATAGGTGTTAAATGGCCGGGCAATCGTCAATGGCAGATCAAATGCGTTGAAAAAACTCATCGCCATTGCATCAGCGCCAATTTTTGAAGCACTGTACGGTGATTGTGCCTGAAGCGGGTGCTTCTCATCGATAGGCACATACTGGGCAGTGCCGTACACCTCACTGGTGGATGTATGGATAATGCGCTTTACGCCGTTTTCCAAGGCGGCTTGACAAATATTCAAAGTGCCTTTGACATTGGTGTCCACATAACTGTCTGGCGCGACATACGAATAAGGAATGGCAATCAGCGCTGCCAAGTGAAAAACGATATCGACGCCTTTAGTGATGTGCTTGCAATAGTGCGGGTCACGCACATCGCCATTGAGCACCTCGATTCGTGACAGGCAATCGACGTCCTCAAGCCATCCCCAATAGTTGAAGGAGTTATACTGAGACAGCGCCTTGACATTATAACCTTCACGCACGAGCAGCTCGGTCAAATGCGAGCCAATGAACCCATCCGCACCGGTCACTAAAACTGTAGTCATCGTTCAACCCTTAACGTACTTGCCCCGAAGCTCCAGAGCCCAAGACACAAAAATCCAGTTACGCAAGAGTCCTACAAACGGATCCTGCTTTAAAAATTGCGATACGCGCCAAAAGACGCACGTCCCTCATTGCACCAGGCTGCATATAGATAACCTGATTGGCAAAGCACAAGGCAAGGCCATCCGCAGGCACATATCTTGCACCGAACAGCCCGGCTGGCACTATCAGCTTGCCCACCAGTAACCCTGGCAGCGACGACGACATGGCACGGCCCGCCATCCAGCGAAACCAAAGGTGTTGAAAATCAAACAGGAAGGGATGCTCCCGTCACTTTACGTCAAGGGAGCTTTGCCAGGATCAATTGCGAGCCGCCTGAGAGGCGCCTGGCAAAAAATCGGTGAGAATGCATCCCTGCACAAAATAGGCACCGATCATAGCAGCTCAAAGAGCGTCGAAAAACATCCCAGGCCACTCTTGGTGCAAAAACCGGTCTAAGTCGTTGATTCTCCGCATGCCCAAGCCGCCCACCAATCACTTTTGTTGACTTACCAGACCTCTCGTGTACGCTTGGTGCGCCCCTGTTTATCAGCTGCGGCTGCACAACAGTTCGGCTGTTCAAAAGATTCGGAGCGTTATAAAGAAGTAAATAGGGAAGCTCTGCTTCGAAGTACTCCAGTCAGATTAGGAAGTCGATAAAGTGAAGGATTGGAGAGATACCGTAGTCTCGCCGAACACTCCGTTGCGCGAAGCGATTGTCCGCATCGACGCCTGTGGAATGCAAATGGCGCTGGTGTTGGATGATGAGGAAAAACTGGTCGGACTACTCAGCGACGGTGACGTGCGCCGGGCAATCCTCAAGGAAGTCCACTTGGAAACGCCTGTTGCCGAGGTGATGAATCATGCGCCGCAAACTGCGCACGCGACATCTTCCAGTAACGAACAATTGAACCTGATGCGCCGTGGGGTTCTGCACCATCTGCCACTGCTCGATGATGAACAGCGCGTCGTCGGCTTAGCCACTCTCGATGCCCTGACGGGCATACTTGAACGCCCAAACTGGGTGGTATTGATGGCTGGCGGCCTGGGACAACGGCTGCGCCCCCTGACAGAACACTGTCCAAAACCGATGCTGATGATTGCCGGAAAGCCCATATTGGAGTGCATTCTGGAGAGTTTCATCGAGCAAGGGTTTCGTAACTTCTTTCTCTCCGTCAACTACCTCGCCGAAGTAGTACGCAATCACTTCGGGGATGGCAGCAAATGGGGTGTGCGAATTCGCTATCTGGAAGAAAACAAACGGCTAGGTACAGCAGGCGCGTTGTCGCTACTGCCCAAACGCCCGGATCACCCTATTCTGGTAATGAATGGCGATCTCTTGACCCATGCACGCTTCGACGATTTGCTGCAGTTTCATGAAGATCACAACGCCGAAGCCACGATGACAGTACGCGAGTACGACTTTCAGGTGCCCTACGGGGTAGTGAAGGTCGATGGCTCGACCATTACCGGCATTGATGAAAAACCGATACACAGCTTTTATGTCAACGCGGGCATCTACGCCATTTCGCCTTCAGTGCTCGACCAGATTCCTTCTGGCACTTTTTACGACATGCCGACAATGTTCGAGGACTTGATTGCTGCCAAAAGAGCCACTACGGCATTTCCTCTGCGCGAGTACTGGCTTGACATTGGTCGCATCGAAGAATTCGAACGAGCACAACATGAATGGTCTGCGCAAAAAACCGAAAGGCAGCCTGCAAACTAACGCCAAACAGCACAGTGAATTTTCCATGAAAAAAATGCTTTTGCTTCTGACTATTTTGACCGCTACCGCTGGCAGCATTGCTGGCTGCGATCAATCGTCCGACAAACAAGGACAGGCTCTTGGCCGCCCCGCCAAAGCGACCCCTGCGGTAACCCTTGAAAATCAGGCGCTTGAACTTGCACTGTCTTCGCCTGAAGGCGCTGCACAATTGGCTGCAAAATCCCCGGAAACCGTTGCCGTCGCGGCAATGCAAGCGTCTGAAAAGGCACTCTCTGAAATCAAGTCCTCGCCGGAGTCGGCAATGCTGAGGCTTGATGCCTACGTACAGCTTGCATCGGCCGCCTCTGCAGCAGCCCCGCAGTCACAAGTTGCGAAAGACGCAGCCCAAAAGGCCAAGAGCGCCAAATTGCGTGCCACAGCGGCAATCAAGGATGCTAAATAGATAACAGCCCAACCAAAAAGCGCGGCGGGCGAGTCGTTACCACGAGTAACTCAGCCTCGACCGCTCCATGAACTGTGCAACGGTCGACGGGAACACTCAGAGACCTGCGAGCCGCGCTTTTTGCGAAAGAATTTCTATTTTAGTTTTCCAACACATAACGACTTCATTAGCTTAGCGACGGAGATGTCAGGACGATGCACGCAACAAAAGGTGAGGAATGAAATTGGGCTCTCCACTCCCTGGCAAAAATGTGCTTTTTGTCGTAAACGAAGCCGGGGAGTTCGTCGAGCTTCGCCGTGTCGCACTAGCTGCCAAGATGGCAGGCTACGACGTCAGCTTCCTTTTCGTACAAGCGGGCTATATCAACCTCAAGCCTGACCGTGCGTTTTGCCGCATGAACGGCTTCGGTGCTTACTACCCGGGGCGTCCGTTGAAACGCTCTCTATTGTCGATGAAGTACGAAAAGATCGCGAAGGAGCTTGAAAACGGTTACATCCCTCATTCCTTGGTGCAAAAGGCCAATCCCAAAGGTCGAGCATTCACATGGGCCGGCCTGATTCTGACGACAGTGCTCAGTCCATTTTTCAAGCTGCACGACTTCGCCACGCGCTCCAAGCAAAAGCGCGCGGAAAAAGCCAACAGCAAAAACTTCCAACCGTTTAACTACGCGCGTCAGTTATATAAAGTCCTCAAGCCTTCAATGGTGGTTTTCGGCCAGGAATTCCCGGGTTCGGTGAATACCCTGCTGACGAAAATCTGCAACAAAGATAACGTCCCAACACTGATCGTCCCGTTCGCCGTAGGCACGGCCAAGGAAATGGTCGAAAGCCTTTCCGACAAACCGATGTACGAAGCGGACAGGAATATCCTTAACAAACTGGCGGCGTTTCTGTTTCCGCACTGGGTCAACTACTACGCCTCGAAGAAACTCCTTCGTCTGCCCGGCCAGCGCATATTCTTGCTGGAAGCCTTCGGTTTTGCGCCGGAACACCCCTGGATCCCCAATAACAGCAGCGTGACCTGCATCGCCGTCGAAAGCCCGGAAATGGAGCGTTACTATCGCCGCATGCGCTTCCCGGAGAAGCAGTTGCGCTTGACGGGGGCCGCATACGACGACGTCATGCATGCCGCAAGAGAGTCGCAAACCGCCCGAGAGCGTATTTTCCGACGACTGCGCCTGGATCCTGCAAAGCCTTTGCTCGTCTGTGCCTGGCCCACCGACCAATATGGCTCACGCAGCATCCCAATGGAGTTCCAGGACTACAAGGCACTGTGCAAGGCCTGGGCTAAAGCCCTCGCAAGCGTCAGTCGCTTTACTGATTTCAATGTGATAATTCGTCCACACCCCGTCACCGACCCCGAACTGTTGAGTGAAGTCCTCAGACCCTATCGCCTGCATCACCGGGTGACCGATATCGACACACTTGAACTCGTTCCCGCGTGCGACCTGTTTGTCGCGTGCGTGTCGTCCACCCTGCGCTGGGCCACGGCGTGTGGAATTCCAGCTATCAACTATGACTGCTACGACTACGGCTATACCGACTTCGATAACGCCAAAGGCCTTGTTACGACCAACCGCTACAGCGTCTTCCAATCGACCCTGGAACAATTGACCGACAACAAGGAAGCGTACGCCGAGGCCCGAGCCAATCAAATTGAATGCGCTCATGAATGGGGCCTGCATGACGGTAAATCGATGGCGAGAATTATCGACCTGTTCGACGAACTGACCAACGCTCAGCCTCTCTCCACCCCCTCAACCAGAACCTGACCCTCATGAGTACCGAAGAAAAAATCCGCCCGCCTCTCAAGGAAACGGTCGTCAACAATTCCCGCCGTTTCGACCTGCGCGGACTGATCAGAACCCTATGGGATTTTCGATTACTGTTGTGGGTATTCTGCAAGCGCGATCTGAAGGGGCGTTATACGCAAACGATATTCGGCTTGGGCTGGGTCGTTCTGACCCCACTCATTACCGTTGGCGTATTCGTTATCGTGTTCGGCATCATGGTCAAGGTGCCGACCGATGGGCTCCCCACCATTATGTTTTACCTGGTGGCGGTCATACCCTGGTACGCCTTCATGAACGTCCTTAACCCCTCGGTCCAGATGATCGAAGGCAACGCAGGCCTGATCACCAAGGTCTACTTCCCTCGCCTGCTCATTGGCGGTGCCTACGCCGTAGGCGCGGCCGTTGACTTCCTGATCGCCTACACGTTGCTGATTACGCCTTTCGCCATTATCTATGACGTCTGGACGATTCAATTGCTGCTCATCATGCCGCTGCTGCTGGCCTGTACACTCATGACAGGCCTGGGCATAGGTCTGATGCTCGCACCTTTAAATGCCAAGTATCGAGACGTGAAACATTTGGTCCCGCTGGCATTACAACTTTTTTATTACTCAACACCTGCCATTTACCCGGTCTCGGCTGTCCCGCCTTGGGCTAAACCCTGGTATGCAGTCAACCCACTCTCTCTGGTAATTACCGGTTACCGTGATGCCATGCACGGACATTGGCCAGCACAATCCACCCTGCTTACGCTCATTGCCATTGCAGTGACTTGCTTCTCGGTTGGCGTGTTTATATTCCAGCACTTCGATAAAAATGTGGTAGACACCCTATGACGTGGGCTATTCGTTGCGAGAACGTTTCCAAACTTTATCGGATCGGCAAGTCCAACGTTACAGCCGCCGAAATGATCAATATGCGTATTCGGTGGATGCTCGGTCGAGTCATTAACCCGATGCAAAAGTCGAAAACTGCGAAACCGGTGGAAACCACTCACGAATCGCACACCATACTCGACGCCACGCAGACCCAAGACGCGCCCCCCAATCACTTCTGGTCTCTGAAGGATGTGGACCTGGAGATAAAACAAGGTGATCGAGTCGGTATTATCGGTCCCAACGGCTGCGGCAAAAGTACACTGCTGAAAATCCTGTCCAGAATCACATCCCCCTCCCATGGTGGCTTTCGTTTCCGTGGACGCTTGATCAGCCTGTTGGAGATCGGCACAGGATTTCACGGCGATCTCAGCGGTCGCGAAAACATCTACCTGAACGGCTCGATCATGGGCATGAAACCTCAGGAAATCAGCCGCCGTATCGAGGAAATCATCGAATTCTCAGAACTCGGCGAACTGATTGACACCCCGGTGAAGCGTTATTCCTCAGGCATGTATGTGCGCCTCGCCTTTTCCGTGGCAGCGCACCTTGAGTCCGAGATTCTCATCGTCGATGAGGTTCTGGCGGTCGGTGATGCCGCGTTCCAGAGACGCTGTACCGAAAAAATGCTTCAAGTAGCCGACCAGGGACGCACACTGCTGTTCGTCAGCCACGATATGGATGCCGTCAACCGTATTTGCAATAGAGCCGTACATATGGCTCACGGCCGCATCATCAACGACAGCAAAATCGAACTGCCAAAAAGCGACGAAGACTCGCAGCTTTCTACACAAAGCGTTTCAGACATCACCCGCTCTTATATACGTTCAGGCATTCAACTGACGCCGGCAGTCACTTGGGCTGAGGCCAGCGCGCCGATGTTTGACGACTGTGTAAGGCTCGATTCGATCATGGTGCTTGATCACAACGGCAATCCGAGCCCCGAATTTGACGTAAAGGAAGAGTTTGTCATCGAAGTCAAGTTCACGGTACTTGAGGCGAAGTGGCCGATTAATGTGCACCTTCACCTGAAAGACCTGGCGGGCCATTATGTCCTGGTGAGCATGGACAACCTGTACACAGGAAGCGAAATCCGGGCCGTGGGACAATATGTCGAGCGCTGCACCGTGAAGTCGCCGCTACTCAATGTTGGGGACTATCGCATCGATGTCGAACTGTGGCCTGGCGCTGAAATCGACCACCGGATCATCAAGCAGGCCGTTATCAGCTTTACCGTTGCCGATGACAGTGAGGCGACCGGGGTTCGTGGGAACTGGCCCAACGCATGGCCCAACTGCATGGTGCGGCCTCACCTGTCCTGGGACGTAGATATGCCCGTAAACCGTCAGGCGCGATAGTCAGTGGTCGCGGACAATGCGCACGCCCTTTCCCCTGCCTCTCGGGGGAAAGAGGTAATTTTGATCTCGTCTCCACATCAACTTTTACATGCTCTCTGCGCGCTACGCTTCGATAGAGAATCCAGGAATATTGCAAGAGAAAGCCCTGCCACTCTAGTGCTCTGGTCCTATCAACTGATGGACCACTCACCACACTCACAAAGCCGGCAATTCTTTGATGCTGCTCTTAAAAGTTTCCCGTTCGTCACCGCAGTGCTGCCATCCCTGAAAGAACGGAAAGGGCCTCTGTCACCGTACCGAAAATTGTCAAAACGCTCTGAGTGGCTCCGTGAGTACTTGAATATCACTCCCGGAGAATGCCCCGCGTTCTACTACGCACACGATGCCAGTTCAGAACATACTGCGCAGGCGTTCATGCAGGCTTTATCAGCAAAACGGAACATCTGTTATGGAGACTCGCCTGGCTTTCTCTATCCCCCCACAAAACCCCCTGCCCCGGCCTTTGACGTAAGCCTTCGAGGGCTTAAACATTTGTTTTGGTTCAGCCGCGTCAACATCGACAGCGAATGGCTTGCAGCAGAGAGAGCGTTGACCGTCATCGATTTTGACGACCTGGACCGCACCCTTCCCGGCCCCGAACACAGCATCATACCTACCGAAATCCTCGTCCAGACACTCAGCACCCTGAAAAGATTTTTTGCGCCCGTACTCCAGCTTGAACAGGAAATTGCCACAAGGTCAAAAACAGAACCATCCTGGTTACTCATCCTCAGCAACTTCACGAGCAGTAAACTGACTGATGAGTCAGACGAGCTTGAACTGTATGTACAGATCTGCAGAAAATACGTGACGCCGGGCAGCACCCTATTTATTAAAAAACACGCCGGAACGCCTGCTACATTCATTGCGCAGCTAATACAGCAACTTGATAACTATAATGCAAAAAAACTGCCTGACAGCCTGGATTGCCTGCCGATCGAGTTCCTAGGTCACGTACTCGAATCTTGCGGCATTATTTCTGTTTCGTCCGCATCAGCACTACTGAGCTTATTGCAAGCCCCCCATCTCATTCACGCACTGACTGCGCAAAACATTGATAAGTTCTTCAGGCCAGCCCACAAAGAATATATGACTCTGGCCAACGAAAAAATACTAAAAAACACCAGGCAGACCTCACCACTACTTCGCCCAACACCTCTAAGAATTAAATAATGCTCCGTCTCAACATAAAAGCCGCTACCCCCATATTTATTGCTGCACTGATAGTTCTCAGCGTTGCAACGCTGATCATTTCCCTGCATAAGGAGACTTACGACGACGCTACTATCATTGAAAGCATTCCCTACACCATCAGTCGACCAGGAAACTATAGGCTTGATCGGTCATTGAACAGCGATCGTAACGGCATTGAAATCCTTGCCAGCAATGTCACCATCGACCTCAATCAAAATACAATCACCGGACCGACTGACGGCGACAATACCGGATTCGGTATTTTTTCGTTCGGCCAAAGCAATATCACCATAAAAAATGGACGTATTCGCGGTTTCCAGTACGGAGTATATCTTTCCGGCCTCTCCGATCTCGCCACTCACTCTTCAATGCTGGAAGGACGCGATCATTTAGTCGAAGGCATGAATATTCGCTTCAGTACATTCAGAGGCATTCGGGTTGAGGGTGAGAATTCAGTCATTTCTGACAATATGGTCTCGGACATCGGGGGCGACACGACTACTGACAACGCTTATGCCATGGGCATCGAAACTTATGGCAAAGAGATCCTCATTCAAAACAACAGCATCATGGAAGTAAGAGGCCAAGGCATTCAGGATATCAGTGAGGGTGTAGGCATTTCACTCTCACGCTATGGCGAAGGCAGTGTCGTAGACAATAATCGCGTCGCCAATCGGGAGCTCGAAATAAGCAGCACATCTCCCGCCTGGAAAAGCAGATCAAGGTCTACTTACGGTATATGGGTAGGTGGCGATGGCATCAGGGATGTCGTCATCAGCAACAATCGGGTCAACAACTTCAAGCAAGGCATAACGTTTAAGCGATCCGAGTCGGGCTCTTTTCTTGGCAACCGGGTCACCAATGCGTTTATCCCTTATTACCTCCCCGACAATCACGACAGAACAAGAGTGGCAGATCTAGGGCAGAATACTTCGGATGAAGAGACTCTTGATTTGAAACCGGGACGGGCAACACCCGGCCAAATCGAAACCGTGGAGCCCCCTTACCTGACCTACCTTTCACCGCTGCACCGTCGCTCCAACCCGGCCTTTCTTCCTCGACCGAATCCATCCAACGGTGACGATATCATCATTGGAATCGGCGAGCGAAATATGGTCGATTACTGGTCCCCGATCGACCCAAGCAAGCCCGACAACCCCGTATTCATTGATCTGGCCGCAGGACGAGCGTCTGGCGGCGGTGGTAACGATCGTCTGATCAACATTCGAGGTGCCCAGGGTTCGCCCTACAACGACGTCATCCTCGGCGATGCCCACGACAACTTGCTGGCTGGCGGAGGTGGCAACGATCGTATTGAAGGCGGGGAAGGAAATGACTATCTCTATGGCGATGATGGAGACGACGAGCTTTTTGGCGGTCCAGGCGATGATGTTCTGGATGGGGGTGAAGGCAACGATATCCTATGGGGTGGCCCTGGCGCTGACACTTTTATTTTCTGGAAAGGCAGCGGTGGCGGAGAAACTATCATTGGCGACTTTTCAGGTAGTGCCGGTGAGCAAGATAGAATTGACCTTGCAGGTATTTTAGCTACCTTCGAAGACGTACTGGATGCCTCGGTAGAGGTGGGCGACGACTTGCTTATTACGCTGAACGCAGATGATTCAATCTTGCTGCTCAATATAAAGAAAGAAGAACTCACCCCAGCTGACTTCAGCTTCTGAAATAGACATACAACTATCAGGCGCTTGCCAACCGGCTCGCGCCGCCTTTTTTCTATACGCGGCGCATAATTACCGCGACCACCAGACCGAGATTCCCCATCAGCGTCTGACGATAGACTCCTGAGCGCATAAACCCCCAAAGCCGCCCAAAAAACCTATTCTTTCTCGCCTCGGAAAATCGCTCAAGGATCTTTCTGTTTTCCGCGGTGAACCGATGGCTGATTACCTGCAACGAAACAATATTGTTATCAATCCAGCGCTGATAACGTCCACGCCAAAGTTCCTTTGCACGTTTACTGTTGTTACGGAACCCACGATTGGTACCGATGCAATTCAAACTGTGCTGGCGATAACGCACAGTGGGCGTTGCGTCATAATAAATTCGACCATTACAACCGCTGACAATCATGTAAGCCCACCAGTCGTGAGACGCTGCCGGCACACGATCACCCGCCTCACGGATCAGATCCATCAGTGCCTGATTGAAAACCATGGTATTTCCACCCGCAATATTTTGAACGAGTGCGTTCTGAAATGTTGCAGGCTTTGAAAAAAATGAGGAAAAACCGATACTCTGGCCATGCTCATCAATTAGCTCAGTGCGTGAACAATAGAGTGCCGGCACAGAACTATCGCCACCGGCAAGCTTATCTACAGCTATCTGGAGTTTATCCTCATTCCAAATATCATCCTGATCGCACCACGCATAATAGTCGGCATTTACATCAGCTCGACAACTAACGGATAAAAAATTCCGGGCAAATCCCTCAACTGGGCCGTGAGTCAGTTCAATGCACTCATGCCCCAAGCGCTCAACGTGAGCTGTAACGATGGCTCGTGTAGAATCACTGGAGCCATCGTCAGAAACATAGATTTTAAAGTTCTGATGGGTTTGACGAGAAATTGAAGCTATTTGCTCTTCGAGGAAGCGCTCACCATCTCGTGTGCACAACAATACGGCGACAGAAGCAGTAGCAGCCAAGCCCACACCATCCATTGGTACGTGATCGGGATCTAAACCTTTTGAAATCCTGTTTACAGTCACGTTTCGTAAATCCCCAAAATCCAAGTATCAGTGCCGATAGCAATAAAAATTTGCGTTTCACAAGCCGAGAATACTTTCGAGCTGTTTTTCTAGCGTAAAGTTCAAATTCGATACGCACAAAAAGCGCGACCAGCGCAAATCAGAAAAATCTGTTCTCGAATTGGCATTTTCCACTCCAGCTGTACGATTGTCTATCCTACTCTGAGTGAAAATCGATTCTCTAACACATTGCAAATTGCCACTAGTCAAATGCTCACCACTTTCCATGTAGGAAATACCTTACGCATACGACGGCAGACCTTGTTAGACGAAACAGCAGTAGCCCTAAAAAAATTCATGAATTGAAGGCCCTTAATATTTTTCTGGCGCCCTATAAATGGGAGTTTCGTCCAGTATTCATTGACACTCACCTCAAAAATACAATTTTCGAAATGTAAAAAGCGCTCTAATACCCTCCTGTCGATTGGTTTTAAAGATCCTGGAGTTCGCAATGCCCCATGAAGGCAATCTGTTACAAGCAGCCGTGGTGTTCCTGCTCGCCGCCGTGCTGACCGTACCCCTGGCCAAGCGCCTGCAATTGGGCGCGGTGCTGGGCTATCTGTTTGCCGGTGTGATCATCGGCCCGTCGGTATTGGGCCTGATCGGTAACCCGCAAAGCGTCGCGCAGTTCTCCGAACTGGGCGTGGTGTTGCTGCTGTTTATCATCGGCCTGGAGCTGTCGCCCAAGCGTTTATGGGTGATGCGCAAAGCGGTGTTCGGCGTGGGCCTGGCCCAGGTGCTGCTCACCGGCCTGGTCATGGGCGCGGTGGCGTTGTGGCTGTTTGGCCAGTCGTGGAACAGCGCCATCGTGCTCGGCCTTGGCCTGGCGCTGTCGTCCACCGCGTTCGGCCTGCAAAGCCTGGCCGAGCGCAAGGAGCTGAACCAGCCCCACGGGCGCCTGGCGTTTGCGATCCTGCTGTTCCAGGACATCGCCGCGATCCCGTTGATTGCCATGGTGCCGCTGCTGGCCGGCAGCGATCATCCGACCACCGAGGCCCAGGGCCTGCAACACGTCCTGCAGATCCTCGGCAGTATTGCCGTGGTGATCATCGGCGGGCGCTACCTGCTGCGACCGGTGTTTCGCATCGTCGCCAAGACCGGCCTGCGCGAAGTGTCCACCGCCACCGCCCTGCTGGTGGTGATCGGCACCGCCTGGCTGATGGAACTGGTGGGTGTGTCCATGGCCCTCGGCGCCTTCCTCGCCGGCCTGCTGCTGGCGGACTCGGAGTACCGCCACGAACTGGAATCCCAGATCGAACCGTTCAAGGGCCTGTTGCTGGGGCTGTTCTTTATCAGCGTGGGCATGGGCGCGAACCTCAGCCTGCTGCTCAGTTCGCCGCTGGTGGTGATCGGCCTGACCCTGCTGTTGATCGGTTTGAAGCTGCCGTTGCTGTACGCCGTGGGGCGTATGGTGGGTGATCTCAACCGCGAAAGCGCCCTGCGCCTGGGTGTGGTGCTGGCGGCGGGCGGTGAGTTCGCCTTTGTGGTGTTCAAGATCGGCCGCGACCAGGGCCTGTTCGAACCGCACCTCTACGACGTGCTGGTGCTGACCATCACCCTGTCCATGGCCGTCACCCCGCTGTTGCTGCTGGTCTGCCCCAAGCTGTTCAAGCCCAAGGTCAAGCCGGTGGAAGTGCCCGAGGAATACCGCGCCATCGAAAGCGATGCGCCGCGCGTGGTGATCGCCGGCATGGGCCGAATGGGCCAGATCGTCGCGCGTATCCTGCGCGCGCAGAACATCTCCTTCATCGCCCTCGACACCTCGGTGGAAACCATCGAGTTGACCCGCAGTTTCGGCGGCATGCCGGTGTTCTACGGTGATCCGCAACGTCCGGAGATCCTGCACGCCGCCAAGGTCGACCAGGCGGAGTTCTTCGTGATCGCCATGGACGACCCGGAGATCAATATCAAGACCGCCGAACTGGTGCGCAACCTCTACCCGCACATGCAGATCATCGCCCGTGCGCGTAACCGCCAGCACGTGCACCGCCTGGTGGACCTCGACGCCTCGCCGGTCCGCGAGACCTTCTACTCCAGCCTTGAAATGAGCCGTCGCACCCTGGTGGGCCTTGGGTTGACCCAGGCCCAGGCCGATGCCCGCATCACTCGCTTCAAGCACCACGACCTGCAAGTGCTCGCCGCCCAGCACGCGGTATACGACGATGCGGCCAAGGTGATGCAAACCGCCCAGGAAGCCCGGGCGGAACTGGCGCGACTGTTTGAGATGGATCGGCTTGAGGAAGAGTCCGACAAGGTGTGAGGCTAAGGATGAACGATATTGCGAATTTTCTGACAGAATGTGCCGCAATTTCGTTCACCCCTGGAGCGCTTCATGGCCACGTTCACCAAGACCGCTATCCTACTGGCCCTCGCGCTGACCGCCGGCAGCGTCTTCGCCGCCGCCAAGCCGGCCACGCAAACCATCTCCACCTTGGGCGGTAAGTTCAACTTCAATCTGCCCAAGGCCTACGCCGCCGACACCCTCCCGGCCGGCAAGGCCGAGGACGGCACCGCTGATACCCAAGGCACGATGTACGCCAACCAGAACACAAAAAGTGTGGTGATCGTCGCCGAAACCGTGCGCAACGACGGCATAACCATCAAGGACAACGACCCGCAATTCCTCGATGGTGCCGTGGCCGGTTTCGTCAAGGACCAGAGTGCTGCCCTGCCCGACTTCAAGAAGCTGAGCGAGAAGAAACTGACCTTCAAGGGCCTCGGCCTGCGTCAGGTGGACAGCACCGCCACCCAGGGCGGCGGCAAGACCTTGAACTCCACGTTCCTCGGCGGCTCCGGCAACCACTTGCTGGTAATCCAGGCGATCTCGCGGGCCGATGATGCGAAGGGGCATGCAGAGCTGGTGAAGCAGATTACCGGCGGCAAATAACAAAGAGTCCTGACAACACCCATCAAAGGTGGGAGGGAGCTTGCCCCCTCCCCCCTTTGTTCAGCGCGCTCACTTCAAACTCGTTTCCAGCCAGGCCTTCAGATCCTGCACCTCCGCCTCACTGACCGTGTGGTTCATCCCCGGATAGCCATGAAACTCCGGCTTCAACCCAAGCCCCACCAACACCTCATTCGCCCGCGTCGCCGACGCATACGGCAGTGCCTGGTCCAGGGTGCCGTGGCCGATAAAGATCGCCAGTTTACTCAAGCGTTCATCCGGCTTGAGCTCAGCCTTGAGCACCGGCAGCACGCTGCCACTCAACGCTGCAATCCCGCGCACCAGCTGCGGGTCACGTAAAGCCACCTCATACGCCATGATCGCGCCCTGGCTGAACCCCACCAGGAACACCCGGTCAGGCTGGGTGTGATACTTCGCGGTGGCTTGGCCGACAAAATCCTTGATCAGTTGGGCGCTGCTGTGCAAATCGGCGGTCACACCATCGTAATCGCCGTCACCCGGGGTCTTGGTAAACCAGCGAAAGCCATTCGGTTGCACCGGCGTCGGCGCACGGGCCGAGAGGTAGGTCCAGGTGGACGGCAGTGCGTCCTTGATGCCGAACAGGTCTTCCTCATTGCTGCCGAAACCGTGCAGGAAAATCACCAGCGGCTCGTTGCGCGCATCGCCCTGGGTCTGTTCCAGGTAAGCCAGCGGCAAATCGGTGTGCAACTCGGAATCGGCGTGGGCAACGCCGGCCACCAGGGTCAGCGCGAGGGCAAGCAATTTGAGCATGGGACGTGACCTCAGGATTTGCGCAGCAAGTAAGTGTCCATGATCCAGCCATTCTCCAGGCGCGCCGCCTTGCGCACCCGTTCGATCTGTTCCGCCACTTCACTGACCTTGCCGCTGATCAATATCTCATCCGGCGTGCCCAGGTAGGCGCCCCAGTAAATCTCCAGGTCCTGATCGGCCACCGTGCGGTAGGAGTCTTCTGCGTCGAGCATGACTACCAAGGTATCGGCCTCGCTGGCCTGCCCCGCCGCCAGGCGACGCCCGGTGGTGATCTCGATGGACTTGCCGATACGGTTCAACGCCACCTTATGCTGGGCCGCCAGGGCCTGCACACTGGTAATGCCGGGAATCACCTCGAATTCAAAGACGCAGCGGCCACTGGCCAGAATCGCCTGCAAGATGCGAATGGTGCTGTCGTACAGCGCTGGGTCGCCCCAGGCCAGGAAAGCGCCCACTTCATCGTCGGCCATTTCCTCGTTGATCATGCGTTCGAAGGTGGCCTGCTTGTCGCGGTTGAGGTCCTGCACGGCGGTGGTGTAGTCGATCTCACCGCGCACACGCTCGGGGCAGTCGGCCTCGACAAAGCGGTAGCCGGGTTCGGTGATATAGGTCTCGCAGATCTCACGGCGCAGGTCGATCAGCTTGTTCTTGCTCTGGCCCTTGTCCATCAGGAAAAACACGTCGGTGCGGTTCAGCGCCTTCACGGCCTGCATCGTGATGTAGTCAGGGTTGCCGGCGCCAATGCCGATGATCAGGATGCGTTTCATGGGTTGCTCTCATTGCGGGGCGTGGATTTTGCCATGTTCACGCACTCAGGCGTGAGTTTCCAGGCGCAGGCGCCACACCGTGTTGAAGCGCAGTTCGGTGGCAGACAGGGGCTCGACGTCGATCCGGTAGAACATCGACACCGGGCACTGCATGACATGCAGCAACGCGGCGCGGATGACAAAGGGATGGGTGATGGCCACGATGTGCCCGGATTGGGCCTCCAGGGTTTGCATCCACTGCGCCACCCGCCTGCACACCTGATCGACCGACTCGCCGCCATGGGGCGCGCTGGCGCTGTCAGCGAGCCAGGCCTGCAACTCGTCGCCGTGCAGGCGACCAATGTCCACACCTTTCCATCGTCCGAAATCGCCATCGCGCAGGGCATCTTCAATCACCGCGTCACTGCCGAACAGTTCTGCGGTCTGCCTGGCGCGTGCCTCGGGCGCACACACCAGTCGCGGGGTTTTCTTATAGCGCCCGGCCAGGGACAGCGCCGCGGCTTGCCAATCCATCGCGACGGACTCGTTATCGGGAAAACGCCCGTACTGTTGAGCAGGCGTGGTGGCGTGGCAAATGAGGGTCAAGCGGGTGGCCTGCATCACTGCTCGCTCTGCATCGGGGTAGGGCTCCGTATAGGCCAGAAACACATCGGCGGAACTACTGAGTTTAGACACACCACTCCCTACAAGCCACACGTCGCAGGCAACAAAGCGCGATTACGCTGTCGTCTTTTCCCTGACCACTACGAGAAAATCCTATGAGCATCATGTCCCGGCCGGTAGCCGTACAACCACAACCAGCTACAACCAGATCACCGGCGAGCGCTCAGGACAGCGAACCATCAGTACAGGGCAGGACCAAACGATCACTGACTCAAACTCAAACCGTCACACAGTGGCCTGTGAATCCACCGCCCAACCCCAGGGATCCACGCTTTCAAAGCATCCAGGAACAAAGCAAACAACTGGTGCAGAAGAGCGATAAGGAAATGGCGAGCCAGTATGGCGCCGCATTGATGCTGCTGGAAAGTCGCAAAAACTCTGTGATAAAAGCCGGTGACCAGCCTCCCACGATCACTGAAATTCCACCGTTTTCCACCTTCGGCCAGGCTTGGGCACTCTTCACACTGGCGCTCAAACAAGAGCCGTTTGCAAGCTATGCCAAGAACCACAACATCGATATTTCCAGCCTCAGGTGGTTCCCCCATGCGGATTCGATGGAATGCACTATCAATGGCAAGACTCAACTTTTCTCCCATGCTACGCCTGGCTGGCGAGAAGCCAGCGCCGCTGTCGCAGCCGCGGCAAAGGAGGTGGCTGCCGGTCGAGTTGAATCGTTCCAGTACACCGGCGAACACAGCGCCCCCATTGACGTAGTGGGTAACTTCTATGGCGAAGAGCTCGTGAATCGTCAGATCGACCTGCTCAGTTCAATCCGCGGCCTCCAGGGCGGCACCTTCAAATCCCTGATGCCCCACAACGGTCCGCTGGCGCCGCAATTCATGCGCGTCAGGGCGGCACAAGGCGAAGTCGAGAACGCCATCGCCACGGCGACCTATAACCACACCCGGGGAGTAGCAGACGCCAACCGCACGCCAACAATCTCGCAACGTGTCGAGGAGGCCGACCGGGAAATGGCGCGCAGAGTCAGCAGTTGGGTGACAACCAAGGCCACATACAGCGGCCCCAACACTCGTATATGGAACAACTTTAGCACCTACAACCTTCCTCAAGCTTCATCCTATGCACAGGCAATGGAAACCTATAAAGCGTCCCTCTCCAGCGACGCTTTTATGAAGTTCATGCAAAAACACAACATAGACCCCACAAGCGTGGAGATCAATTCATCGACTGGGGACTTAAGGTGCCGAAAAATGGATTCAAACGGCAACCATCGCTTGTCCACGTTCACCGCAGGCGGATCTGAAGAATGGGCAGCCCTTCAACCTGACATTTGGAAGGCAGCTCGCAACATAGCAGGTAGCACCTCCACATTCGTGCCGAACTACAACCACACTGAATACACCTACCCCATCGTGTGGATCATGGATTTTTACGGAGTCCGCGAGCATTACGACTCAGCACAGTGGCTCGAACAAAGTGCACAATTGATTCGCAACGGTTTCCCTGCCCTGGACAAAGACAATCCTGCGAACGACGCACTCTCCCTTGCTGTGCGCGAACACCAACAGGCAGCCAAACAGCGCCTGGCGCATACAGAAGGACTTCCCCCACCAAGCTTCCCCGTTCCCATATCGCCGTTCAGACGCAACCTGGTCGACGCGGCCATACCCACGCCTGCCACGCCATCCGCACAACCCGCTCCATCCGCCCAGCCCGCAACGCCAGTGAGCGTCATCGGCCAGCGTCTGTTTGAGGGCGAGCCGGATTTTCAAACGGTGATAGCCGGATTGCTCAAGGATGCCATCAGCAGGGCATCTCCCTCTCTGAACGTCGATGTCCAGCAGTTGGCCTTCGCCGCCCCGGACCCGCAGAATCCGGGCCAGTTCCTGGAAACGCCCCTTATGGAACTCGCCCTTAACCATATTGCCGGTGCCGATGCACCGGTGTTCAGCCATGACGGCAAGTTTGTCGACACGCGTGCGGATGCGCAGGCACTTACGGGCAATCCGCCGGGCACCGCGCTGAACATCGATAGATCGGCGCTGCAACTGGCTATCAGTCAGTTGCCAGGCAAGCTGAACGAAGCAGTGCAAGCAGCCAGGCTCGATTATTGGGGCAAGCCACCGTTCAATGAACCCGCCCCTGGTGTAGGTGCCGACGCGTCCATAAGTGTCACGCCCATTTTCGGCGGAGATCGCCGGCTGATGCTCAGTGAGCTGATGCGCAGCAACCTGCGCCTGGCCAGCATGAAACACCCTGGGTTGGATGACATGCAACGCGAAACACTCGACATGGTGACCAAGTATCCCCACGGCTCGACACGCCCAAAATTGGCGGATGGCTCCGAAGTGACCGTGTTCGCTTTCTCCAGCACCGACAATGCCCGCCCCGACACCCCGCAATACCTGACCCCCAACCTTGTCATAGAGCGTAAGCTTCCGGGACGTTCGCTCGTGCTGGTGTGCGAGCCGAGCGGCAAGGTGACCTCCTACAACTCGTTGAATGCAGCCAAACAGGCATGGGAGCAGAACCTCAAAACACAAAAGCCGAACGAAACATTCAGCAACGAGCTGGCCAAAGTGAACGTTGATGCGTTCTACATCCAGGCGAACATCGTGATTAATCGGCATGAAGCAGAAGCCGTGACCACCGAGCCAACATTGTTCAACACGCAGCAAGCGGCTCAAGCGCAGGACAAGCTGTCCGATTGGATAAAAAACACCTCCGATGCCAATCGCTTTATCCTTCACAACCTCGTCATGGAACTGGCGAGTTACATGCGGGAAAATAAAGAGCAAACGTATAACAGCAATATTCCGGACATCCGTACTTTTATCCAGAGCCAATTGGACGCGCGCTCACCCCGGCCAGTGCCCTATGACATCAAGGATGTGGAAGTGGTATTTCATACGCCCTATGGCGTGCCAACCAGCGGGTTCGGATCTATCCAGGTCACTAGGATGCCCCTCACCGACGCGTTCATGCAAAACACTGCAAAATTGCCACATGGTCGCATAGAGGTTCGTCACAAACCGACGGGGACACGGATATCCCCCCTGGAACAGGACGGAGCCCTGAGGGCACTGATTGAGCAAGTCGATATTGGCAAAAACTATCCCGAGCGACTTAAACGCGAACTGCTCGACGATCCCGCCAAGAAGGCAGAGCGTCAATTACGCTTTGCGCAACACATCCCAATCGAACTGAAGATGCAAGCCTTGGAACAGACGGCCAAAGGCACCGAGGGTTTCGACAACGCCATGGGCTACCGGTACCTCGAGGCAATACTTGATCCCACGCCGGGGAAAAAGTATGTCAATGGCAAGGAGATCACGATACGTCCCTTGGCGTTCATACGCGAGCCGGGCGCCACGCCTGATGTCGTCGAAAACATGTTCCTGATCGAACCCAAGGACAGCACGTCTGGCCCAACTATTCTGTATCGCCCCACGGCGGAAAACGCTTTGCAACAGTTTCCTTCGCGGCAGGCGCTGATGCAGGCGCTGCACAAAACAGGGAAGCTTGAAGAGGACATTATTGCCGGGCTACCTGATGAAACGACCCGCGCGTTCTATGCCAGCGAGGACCACCCAGCAAGAAATACAGTACTTAACGGTAACTTCGTGATACCGAGCCAGCGTGCAGCCCCTACACTGGCCAACGACGGCGAAGCCATCGACAACCTTGCAGCGAAGCTGGAAACCGGGCAGTTGATGGACCACCTTTATGATTCCAACGCCAAAGCCGTGATAAAGCTGGCCGAGAAACAAACGGTCTCCACTGAGCAAAGTAATACAAAGCTCAACAAGCAGCTGTTTTGGCTGGGCCTCGAGACAGTCCTGCCCTTCCTTAGCGGGCGTGCGGCCTTTATCGGCCTGGCACTGCAGACTCAGGCCATCCTCAGCGATATTAAAACCTTGGCCAATGAAAAGGACGGCAGCAAGGAAGCCGCCGCTGCCGACCTGTTGACCAACTTCGCAATGTTGGTACTTCATCAGCATATTCGTGCTTCAAGTTCAAGATCTGCTGCACGTTCAAACTCAAGCAGTGCCGTCGGCATGCTGCCCGAAAATGGTGGGCGACCGCTACTAACTGACAATGCCGTCGTGTCAGGAGGCCGCATCGAACCACCAACGACGGTCGTTGAAAACAATCGTGTGCCCACCACCGAAGTAACAACCTCGACTGCAACAGATGGAACGCAATATCGCCCCATCATTGAAGCCTTCGAAAAAGACGGATTACTGATCAGAACCCTTCAGCTCAGGAACGCGCATCTGGAGTTTCATAACACCGGTGAGAACCTTGACAGCATTCGTGCGCAGGGCGAGGCCAATAGAGGACACGGCGGGCTGCGCAAATGGAGCCTGGCTCAAGCAGACTTGTTGCCCAACTACTACAAAATGGGTGACAACGCTGGAGCACTGCCGCGAAACATGGCCATCTTGGCGTTTCCGGAAAAACTCCAGGACAACATCACCGCCATACATGAAAAAGATGCCTTCTCTGGGAACATCCAGGCCGATACGCGTTACATGGGGCGGGAGAACGCCCACAAAGGCATGCAAGACTTATTGACGGAGCTTAAAACCCAACAAAGCGAGCATCCCGACAACCCACTTGAAAACAGCGAAATCCAGACCGTGGGCGTGCCACCCGATGCACTGGCCGGCCTGGTTTTCTATGGTTCAAACGGTCAGACCTGGGAGGCCGCCAAGCCACAGTTTCAGAAAGCCATTAACCGAGCCGGCCCTGAGTTCGATGGGAAGTCATACCCTGTCTTTACCTACAAGGTAGAGGGCGGAAAAACCAAGCTGGAATACCTCGAAACACTGAAGGTTGATACCAAGACCGGCTAGCAACACCCTTTGCCGGCCAACGCGGGTTAATCAAACCACTCCCGCCGCCCCTCGAACGTACCGACGATCAACTCGACGATCATCTGCACCGCCTCGGGGTGGCGCACCTGCGCATTCACCGCCAGCCACACCTGGCGCTGCATGCTGTCCTCGGCCAACAACCCCGGCAACGCCACCAGCCCCCGGTCGAAGCTGCTCATGTAGTGCGGCAGCAAACCGATGCAGGCGCCGCAGCGGATCATCTCCAGCATCAGCGAATAGGCATGCACCTGCACCACCGCCGCCAGGCGCTGTTGCACCACCTGGTTCCATGGCTGCAGGGCCTCGACCTGGGCGTCCGGCTGCCATTGCACCAGCATGTAGTCAGCCAGGTCTTCCACGCTGTCCGGGCGCGTGGTCAGGCGTGAATAGCGCTTGGCGATATGCGGCAGGTACCGCAATCGCGCCAGCGCCCGCGGCGGTTCGGTGACGAAGCTCGGGCCGGGCACCGGGCCGTCGGTGTCCGCCAGCCACAGCACCACATCCACGTTCACCGCTTGCAGGGACAGGTGGCTGTCGAGGGAGATGATCTCCAGGCGCACGCTGGCATTGCGGCGCAGCAAGGCGATCAGGTCGCGGCCGAGGATGTCGTGCAGGATCGGCTCGGCCACCGCCAGGCGAATCAGCGGCTGTTCCAGTACCGGCAGGCGCCGTTCATGGGCCAGGGCGATCAGTTGGGCCTGCAACTGCTGGCCATCGCGGCTGAGCACCAGGCCGTTGCCCTGGTAGCTGAACAGCGCATGGTGCAGGTGCTCCTCCAGCTGGGCCAGGCGCTTGCGCAACAGGGTTGCCTTGATATTCAGGCTGCGCGCGGCCTGCATGAAACAGCCGCAGCGCGCACTCACCAGAAAGTAGCGGGCCACCTCCGGGTCGATCTCGCTGGCCAGGGCCAGCCAGGCACTGCGTGGCTCGGTAGGTGCACGGTAAGCAGTGGGCCCCTGTGGGGCAGACGGTTCGAGAAATGCCATGGGAGACTCCCTGTCTGGTTGGTCTGTGCATCCAATGCGGGTTGAGGCGTGTTACTCCAGCACTTTGTTCAACTCGGCGCCGTCGATACTCAAGGTCGCGGTGTTGAGCATGCCCTCCAGGTAGGCCTTGGCGATCTGTTCCTGGCGCTGGGCGCGCAGGGCCTGGGTCAGGCGTTCACGCAGCTCGTCCAGGGTGGCGGTGCGCGCCGGTTGCTGGCCGATGAGCTTGAGCACATGAAACCCGGCAGGACTCTGCACCACGTCCGAGACCGCTCCGACCTTGAGCCGAGACACCGCGCCGCGCACCTCCGGCACCAGTTGCTGCAACGGCTGCATCCCCGAATCGCCACCGCGCGCGGCGCTGTCGGGGTCCTGGGAAAACTGCGTGGCCAGGGCGGCAAAATCAGCCGGCGCGGCCTGGGCCTTGCGGCTCAGTTCCTGGGCCTGGCGCCGTACGGCATCGAGGTTTTGCGGGTCATTCACCGCGAGGAAAATCTGGCTCACCTGGTACAACGGCGGCGTCACCCATTGCGCCTTGCCGCTGTCGTAGGCCTGTTGCAGTTCGGCGGCGCTGGGGTAGTCGGCCGGTACCTGGCTGACCGACAGCATGTAGTCGCGAAACACGATCTGCTCGGCGGCGGCGCGGGTCTGCTGCTCCACCTCCGGGCGCTGGCGCCAGCCCTGGGCATCGGCCTGTTCAAGCACGGCTTTTTGCGCCAGGCGTGAGCGGATCCAGGTTTCCAGGGCGCCACGGTTGCCGCGCAGTTGCTCGCGGGATTCGGCCGGCAGGCTGGCCAGCACGCTTTTCAGCTCCGCCAGGTCGATCTGCTGGTTGCCCAGGCGTGCCACCGCTGGCCCGCTCGGCGCGGGATTGATCACCGGCGCCGGTTGCTGCGCCGCCACCGGGTCGCTGCCCGGCCGCAGGCTCAACGCCACGGCCACCACCAGCACAGTCAGCGCCCCCGCACCGAGCATCAGGGTTGGCTTTTTCACAGCACCGCCGCCTCTTCACCCACCGCGGCGGCCTGCAACTGCGCGGCCTGCTGGCTGTACTCACGCAGGTAGACAATAAATTCCTGCAACAGGCGATCCCACAATTCCAGCTGGCTGAGCAGGTGCGTGACGCCAACCCCGGCCACCACCACGTCCATTTCCATCAACAGGAACTCACCCTGCACCGACAACCGCGCAAAGCGCCGCGAGGCGTTCCATACCGGGGCCAGGCCCTCGGGCAACTCGCCCTGTACCCGCAGCGCGCAGCTGTAGGTGAAGTCCACATAGCTGCCCTGCTCCGCCGCCGGGTTACCGAAGCGCACGGCAAAGCCGATGCCCTGGCTGGCGCTGAGCAATTGCACGATGCCGTTCTGTTCGCTCTGGTTAACCCGGTAGCCGGCGTCCTGCAACAGGTCGGTGAGGCTCTGGACGGTGACGCTGGTGATCAATTCGCTCATGGTGATCTCTTCCTTGTCTATCAGTGATTGGCGGCTGCCTGGGGCGCATCAAAACGGCTCTTGTACAGATCGTCGCCAAAACCCTGGGCCAGTTCCTCGAACTTGACCCGTGCGCTGCTGGCGAACGGCTGGCGAATGCTCATCACCTCGGCCACATCGATTTTTTCGTAGGCCGCGAGCAACTGCTGGGCCACGCCGTACATCTGTTGATTCTTGACTGAACATTGCTGCACTTGTGTGTCACGTTCGCTTAAGGCCGCCTGCAAACGCGCGCGCTCGGCTTCCTTGCCCTTGGCCAGCACCAGCAGTTCGTCATAGGCCTTCTTGAACTTGCCGATCTGCTCGTTGCTCGCCGCCACCTGGGCTTGCGCCTGGCTGTGCAGGCTCTGTTGCTGACCGGCCAGTTGCTCGGCGGTGCCACGGGCCTTTTCCAGCTCGGCCGTCAGTTGCTTGATTTGCGCCTGGGCCTGTTTGGCCTGGTTTTCGGCGGCCAGCCGTGCGGCACTGGCCTGGGCCTGTTCGCTTTGCAGCGCCTGCAATTGCTGGGTGGTGCTGCGCAGTTGCGTCCGCAGGCGCTCCTCCATGCCTTCGGCCGAAGCGCCGGTGCTCACCAGCAGCAGTAACAGCGCGCAGATTCGTGTGTTCATGTGGCGTCTCCCTGCGCATTAAAAGCGCGTGTTGAGTTCCAGTTGCATCACATCGACTTCGAACGGCTGGCCATACACTTCGGAGGCGCTCAACCAACGCGCACTGGCGTAGATGTTCTTGTCGATACCGTAGTTGCCGCCGATGAAATAGCCCTTGGCGTTGGTGCCGCCCAGGTGGAACGACGAGTCGTTGAAGCCATCGGGCAAGGCGTCGGGCTGGATGTACTTGTAGCCGGCCAACACATTCCAGTCGCCGCGCTTGCGCATCTCCAGGGCGCTGCCGAGGGTGAACGAGACCATCAGCGCATTGCCGCCACTTTCAAACTGGCCATTGCTGTTGATGTTGTTGACGATCTCGCCTTCGCTGCGCTTGAGCATCTCGCCCTTGTCGTAGGCCAGGTTGTGAATGAAGTTGGCCTGGCTGCGCAGCTTGAAGTCGCTGGGCAGTTCGCTGTCCCACACCAGGTTGAGGTCCAGCACATCGAACTTGGACGCCAGGCCTACGTACTGCGGGTCGGGTGTGCGCGCAGGATCCGCCGGGTTGGTGGTGTTGTTGCGCAGGTTGAACACGGTGTTGCCTTTCTGCATGAAGGCCACGCGCGTGCCGTCGGTGTCGCAACCCGCCGCGCCCTGCCAGGTGGAGCAAGGGCTGGAGCGCTCGCCTTCGATGTCCTGGAACTGGTAGTAAGCGGCCGCGAGCTTGAGGCGGTTGCTGCGGTTGATCTTCCAGTCCGCGCCGATCTGCCCGCCAAACAGCCATTTGGTGTCGCTGTCTTCCTTGTCGATACCATTGCTGCTGGCGGTGTCGGAGGTATACTCCACCGGGAAGGCGCCGAGGGTACCGAACAGGCCCCACTCGCTGTTGAGGCTGTGGTTGAAGATCGCCGCCACGCCGTCGAAGTTGAGGTCGTTGGAATACATCATGTCGGTGGAATAGAACGGATTGCCGATGCGCCCGGCGGTCAACGTCATGTAGTCGGTGGTTTTCCAGCTCAGGTAACCCTGGTCGAGCCAGATGTCCTTTTTGCCAAAGCCGCCGCCCAGGGTCTGGGTGGTGGACACTGGGTTATTGTCGGAGCCGGTGGCGATGCGAATGCCGGCGGTCCATTCCGGCGAGATCACCGCTTTCATGCCCAGGCGTGCACGCAGGCGGAACAGGTTCTCGCGGTCCTCGCGGGTGTTGAGCAGCGGTGGGAACTTGGTGTTGGAGTTTTTGTTGACGTCGTACGGGCCGGTGTCATTGAGTTTGGCAAAATCGGTGATGTTGTTGCTGTTATTGCCCGAGAAGTAGCGCGACTCGTCGCGCAGACGAATATCGCCATCAAAGCTGATGCGCGAGATCCAGTCGGGGAACGTATTGGGCTGCGCCCAGTTTTCCTGCTTGGCGGTGGACATGACTTCGGCTTTGACCTGGTCGCGGATCTGGTCGCGCACCGCCTGCGGCACGTACTGCACGCGCACATCCCCAGGCGCGGTCGCCGGGCCGCTGGCAACCACCGGCGCGGCGTTGGCCTGGCGGGCCTGCTGGGCTTCCTTTTCGGCCTGGGCGATCAGCCCATTGGCGGTGTCCTGGGTCAGCACGCCTTGCTGCACCAGCAGGCGGATCAGGTTGATGGTGACGTTTTCCGAGGGCGCAACCGGGGCGGCCGCCGCCTGCCCGACCAGGGTCGCGATGACCATGCCAACCGCCAGGGTCAGTCGATTCACGGGGGAAATCATGTGTACGCAACTCCTGTAAAAAACCGTAGGTAAGAGGTTTCGTGCAATCAATCCGGGCGCCGGCCCTTGAGGGACAGGCGCATGGGCAGCGTCAGCGACGCCGGAGGTTTCTGGGTGGCGCGGGGCGCACGGATCAGCGCGAGCATCTGCGCGTCGGTGTCGGCGTCCCCGCTGGACTTGGCCACCAGCGCCTTCGTCACCTGGCCGTCGGCGCCCAACCACAGGTCTATCTGTATCGAGAACGCCTTCTTGCGCAGCTCCGGGTCTTCGCGCATCAGCCGTTGATAGGTACCGGCCAGGTACTGCTTGTACGTGCCGGTCCCCAGCCCGCCGCCGCCACTGCCGGCCATGCCGCCGCCCTTGCCGGCGCCGATGTTGAAACCGTCGTTACCGGACTGCGCATCGCCGTCGATCTGCATCGGGTTGGCCAGGTCTTCATTCGGTGAAGGCGGTGCTTCCTCGGCCGGCTTGACCTCTTCGGGTTCGGGGCTGGGCACCGGTTCCGGGACTTTCTCTTCAACCTGGGGCTCGGGCTCCTTGGGTTTTTCCGGGGGTGGCGGCGGCGGCGGCGGCAACGGAATAATCGTCGGCACCTTCGGCGCTTCACGGCGTACGCCACTCATGTCATTGGCCCACTGCCAGAGAAACCAGGCCGCCACGGCGCCCAGCAACAGGCCGGCGCCCCACTTCAACGGGCGCAACGGCGGTTTGTTCTTCACCGGCAATGGCGCGATCGGGATCTGTGCGGTCATGACTCAGCCCTGGCTCGGTTTGCCGGTGACCAGGCCGACCTGGGACAGCTCCAGCCGGCGCAGCAGGTCGAGCACCTCGATGACCTTCTGGTACTGCACCATCGCATCGCCGCGCACGATCACCGGGAAGTCCGGGTTCAACGCTTTCTCGATGCGCAGGCGTTCCTCCAGTTCGCCGAGGGTCACCGGGTACGCGTCGAGGAACACCTGGCCGCCGTCATTCACGGAGATGGCCTTGGTCTTGGCCTCCGACAGCGACACCGAGGCGCTGGCCTTGGGCAGGTGGATCTGGATCCCCGAAACCTGGGCGGTAGCGGTGAGGATAAACATCACCAGCACCACCATCAGCACGTCCACCAGGGGCGTGATGTTGATGCTGTCGACGGCGGCATCATCGTCATCGTCGTGGGAGGCATTTACGGAAGCCATGGCGATTCTCCTCAGGCCGGAACCGATGCGTGATGGTCGCGGCGGTGCGCGGTTTCACTGTGCTGGCTCTCGCCGTGCATCTCCGCCAGGCGGGTGATGAACTCGTCGACGAACACGCGCATGTCGGCGCTGACTTCCTTGTTGCGCGTGATCAGGCGGTTGTAGCCAAACAATGCGGGGATCGCGACGAACAGGCCCATGGCCGTGGCCAGCAACGCCGCCGCCATGCCCGGGGCGATGGCGTTGATGTTCACGTCGCCGGCCATGGCCGTGCCGAGGAACACCACCATGATCCCCAGCACCGTACCGAGCAGGCCGATGTACGGGCCGCCGGCGATGGCGTTGGACAGGGTCGACAACTTGGAACTCAGGGCCTGGTTCTCACGGGTGCGCACGCCGTCCATGGAGCAGCGGATCGCTTCGATGGTCGCTGCCGACACCGACGAGGTGTCGGCGCCCTGGGCACGGCGGGTGCGGATCTCCTTGACCGCCACCAGGTACAGGCGCCACAGCGAAGAATGGCTCAGGCGCTCAGCCAACTGCGCGTCGTCGGCATACATCTCCAGGCGCGTGCCGATCTGGGCGAAGTGCTCGCGGAACACTTCGTTGGCACTGCTGAGGCGGCTGACCTGGCGGTTCTTGCGCAGCATGATGACCCACGACTGGAACATCATCGCCACCAGCACCAGGATGATCACCCAGGCGTCCACCGGCACGGCGTTGAGCAAAAAGCCCAGGCTGCCGAAGCCGAAGCCGGACTGTTCTTCATCCACGCCGTAGGCCACCAGTTTCGACTCGGCGCCCTGGGCGCTCGCATCGGCCAGCAACAGCGCAGCCGGGCGCGCCACCTTGGACAGGCGCAGCTCATCCATGGCCCCGGCGAACGGCAGGTGCGCGCTGCCGGCTTCCGGCAGGTCGGCGCCGACCGCCAGCTGCGTGTTGAACCCAGGCATGGCCACGGCGAGCGTGGCGCTTTCACGGCCATTCACATACAGCGTGACCTTGTCGCCCTCGGCGGTGAACGCCAGGTGCTGCCATTGGCCTGGGTTCAGCGGTTGGGTCGACACCGCGCGCTGGCCGTCGATCTCCACAAACGGCGAGCCCTGGTTCAGGCCCAGCAACAGGCTGTGGGCACCGTCACGTCGGGCCAGCACGATTTGCTCGCCACTGGCCTGATCCAGGCGCAGCCAGGCGCTGAACGTGAAGGCAGCGCCGGCGGCGTGTTGCAGCGACGGGCTGGCCGGCAACAGCAGCGGCTGGCCGCCGAACTGCAAGGCGCGGCCGATCACGCCGTCGATGCTCGCGCCGGTGGCGTTCAACGCGGTGTTGGCGTAGGCCGTGGTGTCCCGTGGCGGCGTCGCGTTGGCGCCATCGAAGTGATAGAGCGCGGTGTAATTCGGATCGAACGTCAGCTGGCCATTGGCGGTGGCCGGGGCCTTCTGGTTACCGTAGTACATCCAGAAGTCCTGGCGCTGGCCGCCTTCGACCTTGGGCACATCGACCCAGATCAACGCCATGCCCATCAACGGGTCGAAGCTTTCGATCTGGTGATTGAACACAGTCTTGTCATCGGCACTCACAAAGCGCAGGTCGGCGCCGTCGTCCTTGACCCCGTCAAAGGTGAAGTTGCCGGTGTGCAGGCGCACCAGCAACGCAGTGCGGCCCAGGGCCTGGCTGATCGCGGCGCCCTGGGCGGTGGTGTCCACCGAAATCTGTTTGCGGTAGTGCCAATCGTCCTGCCACCAGGCATGGGCAGTGGCCGGGAGCGCGAAGCCCAGGCAGATCAACAGGCTCAGGAATAGGCGTTGCATGGGTGAAGTCTCCGGAAGAAAAAGTCAGAAAGTCGCCTGCACACTGAAGTGCAGTCGCGAGTCCTGTTTCTGGGTGTTCGGTCCATCGAGCAGCGGGTAACCCCAATCCAGGCTGCCGGACAACCACTTGCTCAAACTGGCGCGGGTGCCCAGGCCGACACTGGCCAGGCTGTATTCGTCTTCCTGCTCGGGCAGCGGGTCGTGCAGGCGCATGCGCGCGCCTTCGGCGAACGCATAGAAGCGCCACTCCTGCACATAACTGCCGAGGAACTTGGCCAGGGACGGCGTGCGCAGTTCCTGGGAGAGCAAATAGCCCTCGTCCCCGGTGCGCTCGGCCGCCAGGTAGCCGCGCACCGAGGTGGCGCCGCCGGCGGAATACTGCTCGTTGGACACCAGCGGCCCGGAGGCCAGCTGGAAAGCGCCCTTGGACGCCGACTGCCAATCGTTGGCGAAGGTGTAGGTGTAATTCAGGTCGCCCTTGAGCACGGCGAAACTGGCACTGGCCTTGTAGCGCTTGTAATCGAATTCTTCGGCGTCGCTGCCGTAGCCAAAGAATGCACGGGTGCCGACCACCAGGTTCAAGCCCAACCCCAGCTGGGATTGTTCGGTGTAGCGATAGCCGTTGTAGCCCAGGGTGAACGGTGCGTACTTGAGCGGCACCTGGTCGCTGCTGGCGCCGAACTTCATCTGCTCGTCAAAATCCTTGAAGTCCACACCGAACGAAAACGAATTGGCCCAGTTGCCCGCCGCCGGCAAACTGTAGATGGCGGATACGCCGTAGGAATGGCCCTTGCCCAACACGTTGCTGCCGCCGATGGTGGCGATGTTGCTGTCGGACTGGTAACCGGAGAACTGCAAGGTCCAGCGTTCGTTCAGCGGCGCACTGTAGGATCCCGACCAGACCTTGGCATTCTCGGTGTCCTGGGGCGCGGTGAAGTAGGTCAGGGAAATGCTGTGGCCCAGTTGCCAGAGGTTGTCGTAGCCCAGGGTGGCGACCGAGCGCAGCTTTTCGGTGTCGGCGCTGTAATCGTTGTTCAGGCCGAGGCTGGCGTGCCAGGGGTTCTGGTCTTCGACCTGCAGATCCACATCCATGGTGCCGGGGCGCTGGCCTTCGCGGACCAGTGGCGTGACCTGCCGACCGGCACTGCGGTTGAGCCCGGCCAGCTGGGTTTGCACCGTGGTGAAATCCGGTACCGCGCCTTCCTTGAGCCCCGGCACTTCCTCGCGGATCTCCACCGGCGAGTAATGCTTGGCGCCGACCACACGCACGCGGCCGACCTTGGTTTCGCTGACCTGCAGATAGACGATGCCGTCATCGACCTTCTGTTCCGGCAGCTCGACAAACACCGACTGGTAGCCACGCGCCTGGTAGATCTTCTGCAACGCATCGCGCGCGCCTTCGATATCGTCCAGGGTCTTTTGCGGGCCGAGAAACGGGTACACCGCCTCCTCGATCGTCGCCGCATCGAGCACGGTATTGCCGCGCACGAAGTACTCGTTGACGTCCACCTTGCGCGCCGGGGCCTCACCGCCCTCCTCGGCCCACACCGCTTGCGCCAGGACGCCCAGCGTCAGGCAGCACAACGCCAGCGTTGATTTGAACAGATGCTCCACACCGCCCCCTAACTGTCTAAGATTTTGCGCCGTCGCCGATTGCACGGCGTCTGGCCTGCTCAATTGCTGCTGGTCGAAAGATGGCTGTGCCGCGCCAGCCAGGTGTGCAGCAAGGCGAAGTTCAGGGAGAACTCCGGCATGTGCAGCAAGGCGCCACAAAACACTTCACCGATGATGGTCTGGATCAACTGCACGGCCTGCGGGTTGTTCAACAAGCTGGCGATGTCGCGCTGCAAAGCGTGGATGCTCCACACCTTCTGGTTCAGCTCCAGGCCGACGAACCAGCGGAACAGCAGGTTGTAGTTCAGTTGCTCGTGCAACTGCTGTTCGCTGGGCACCGAATACAGCAGTTGCAGGAGCAGGATCTGCACCACGGTCTGCGGTGCGATCGACATGCCCGGCGCGGCCTGGAGCAGGTCGCGATGCTGCTCGAGCACCTCGTCGATCTGCGGGCGCAACAACACCAGCGAATGCCCCGCCGGGATGTAGCTGGACACTTCCTTCAAGGCGCCCTGCCAGTCGTCCTGGGAGACGATCCACACCCACGGCGCGCCGTAGCGGTACACCGAAACCGGCTTCTTGCGCGCGGCCTCGACGATCTTCGACAGGCGCTGGTCTAGCTCCTGCATGCCAACTTTCGAGTAACGTTCCATAGTTCCCATTGCCCCACTCCTGGCGTCCCGCTGACGGCTGGGGAGGCGGCTCGTGGCGGCCTCCAGCGCGTTACATAGGCAAGACGGAAGTGGCGATGAGCTACCGAACTTTTGTCATGAAAGCTTCATTTGGGATTGTGAGGGGGGCAATTTTTCCGGGTCGGCATATGCGGCCCTGAGCCGACCGGAGTTGGGTCTGGTGTACTGGGTAAATGTGGGAGGGGGCTTGCCCCCGATGAGGGAGTGTCAGTCACTTATTTTTTAACTGACCCGGCGCTATCGGGGGCATCAGTTAGAAAATCGTCGCACCCACAGTTTTAACCGAGTCTCCCCCACAATACCGCTCGGCTAATAAGAACCTCGCCGCCCTTCTGCTTGCGCAAAAAAATGGGGCGATCATTGATCGCCCCGAACGGTACATCGAGAGGTCCTTCTGAAGTTCTACAAACTGATCTGCTTACGCTCCTCATCCGTCAACCGCGCCCGCGCCTGTTCACTCAGCGGCCCCGCGCCCAGCACCTGCACCGGGCTGTTGGGGTTGTAGCTGGAGTTTTTCTGCTGCGGCTCCGGCTCGCGCGGCAACGGCTCGGTGCCCAGGCTCAGCACCTCCACGGTCATGATCGACGGCCGGCCCTGCTTGGACGCCGCCTGCTGGCTGCGCGCCGCGTCTTCTGCGGCCTGGGACGCCGCCGCCCCCGCCGCGCTGGCCGAGCTCATGGCCCCGGTATTGACGGTGGCCGACACCGGCACCCCGGACGACTTGCCCTGGGTCTGGATGTTCGCTGCGTTCACCACCCGCAGGGCGGCGATGTTGACGTTACCCGACACCCGAATGCCCGCCTCGCCCGCATCGATGGTGCCCATCGGCGCGATCAGGTCGATATCCCCCGTCGGCACTTCCGGGATCGGGTTCAGCGTGGCGATCCCCGCACCGGTGCTCGGCACCGACGGCGACAGGCTCACGTTGCCCCAGTTGTCATAGACGCGCTTGGGCGGCGTGTACACCACGGTGGTCTTGGAGCCGCGACCGGCGTTGATGTCGCCCTGGGCGGTCCAGGCCATGATCGAGCCGCCGAAGGTGGTCATGATGCGGCTCTGGCCGAGCAGGATGCTGCCCAGGGAATACAGCTGGATATCCCCCGAACCCTGGGTGATCAGACCCGCAGTCGACGGCGGTGCCGCGCCTTCGATGCCGAAGGTCTGGCTGCCGCCCGGGGTGAGCATCTGGATCGAGCCACCGGCATTGGTGTGTACGCCCGAGCCGTTGAACAGTGTGATGTCGCCTTGGTAGGTGATCGCATTACCGGCCACGTCCTTGTCCGGGAACAGCGCGGCAATCGCCGCGCGACCACGCAGGTAACTGCCCTGGCGCACGCTGCCGTCCTGGTTGTACTCGCGGCCGGCGGCCTTGAGTTCGGCGAAGTACACGTCGCGGGCAAATATCCGTTGCTGCTCGGCGGGCAGCGCCGAGTAGTAAGCGCGGGCCTGCTCGCTGTCGCCGACAAAACCGAAGCGCTCGGCGAGCCAGGTAACCAGTTCGTTTTCGTACGTCTTGGCGACCTTGGCCCCCTGCAACGACTCGCCCGCTTGTGCCTGGTTGACAGGGTTCAGGTAGCGCTCGACAAAACGCTGGTAATCCGGCCCGTTGGCGCCGACACCGGCTTGCATCACGATACTCGCGCCGGGGCGGCTATCGCCTGGCAATACCCCACCAAGGCTGGTCACGCTGTACTCGCCCGCAGGTCCCGTCATCAGGATATTGCGGCCTGCCGACACGTCCAGCAGGCCAGGCCCGGCCACCTCGAAGTTGCTGTAGAGAATGTCGCGACCGGCCGACACGATGGAGATGTCGTTGGCGTTTTTGTGCAGGAACAGATTATTGCTCGAAGGCGCGTCCGTCCTGTCCACACCAAAACTACGCCCACTGCTGACGATATCCCGCCCGGCCATCATCCGGACCGGGCCATTCCCTTCATACCAGGTCTCACCTTCATGCAGTGATCCAGAGTCACTGCTGAACGTGATTATCCGGCCACTGCTCACCCCGACCAGGTCCCCGTCTATCGCATAAAAACGCGCCGGCTCAGCACTGCCAGCGGATGATGCGGCTGCCGTGCCGGAACCGAACGCCAACAGCGACAGGCTGACCAGGCTACCCGTGGGCGGCAGGTTGCTGACCACTACAGCATTGCCAATACGGGCCTGGTACGCAGGGTTCCAAGGGGTCGCCATCGCACTCGGCGCCGCCCCGGACTGGCTCACGGCCATGCCACCGGCGTAGATCGAGCCCTGGGCGAGGAACTGCAACTGGCCAGCCGGCCCGGGAGCCAACATCAGGGGGTCTGTGTAGTTGAGGTCAGAGTTCTCCTGCGCACGGGCCGCTTTACCGTAATACAGACTGCCGCCGGCCGCCGTTGCCCTGACGATTGACGGGTAGGCCACAGCCAGGTCAGCCGGCGTGTCGGGCAGGCTGACGGGGGTCAGGTTACCGCCCAAGGAAAACAGATCAATAGCCGTGTCCTTGGTCCACAGGGTAAACCAACTGCTGCCAGTGCCGAGAGTGGTGCCTTGTGCAAAAGGCGAAGAATGGCTAACCGGCACCCGGCCCGGGTCTTCGACGGTTTTCACCACCTGGTCACCCGGGGTCTGCACGTTGAACGTGGCGTCACCCGGCACCAGGGTCAGCCCACCGCGCGCCACGCCACGGGTCGATACCAGCGGGTCGAAGGCACGGGTCTCGCCCGGGCTCTGTTCGGTAGAGGTTGCCCCGTACAGCAAATCGACGCTGCCTACACTGGCGCTGCGCAACTGCACATCACCACGAAGATTGACCAGCATGCCGTCACGATGGTCCGCATTGGCAACGACAACACTGGCCGGGTTCATGCTGCCACCGATGCGCACCCGCAGATCGCCCCCACCGGTCACTTGCAGGCTGCCATCGCTGGCGACCCTGCCCGTACTGCCCACTGCCAGGACCAGGCCTTGGCTATGGGGGTTTACGGCATCGTTGCCGAAGCCATAACCCAGGGTGTTCAAGACCCCGGCGTCGCCGCCGACATTGACAGCCAGGTCGCCACCGCCCAGGGTGCCGAAGCCGGTGAAACCCAGCATTTTGTCCGCGCCTGCAGCAGCTGCGGTGTAACTGCCGAAATTGATCCACCAGGCGCTCGGTTGAGCCTGGCCACCCGTCGCCACATCGCTGCTGCCCTGGCGCCATAGCCAGTTGCCGATTGCCGCCGAATCGAACCCGAGATCCTTGGGGTTGGGTCGCCCGATGTTGCTCTGGGCGATGCTGGTGATATCACCGGTCAAGTCACCCCCGGTATTAATCGTCAGATTGCCCCCGGCCTCTGGATACCAGGCCCGGTACAAGCTCGTGGACGAGCCGTTGACGAACTGTTCGAACAGGCTGCCAGGATCACCCAGCACGGTGGCCCCCTGCTTCGCCTTGGGCTGATTGTAGGGGTCGCCCTGGAAGGTGCCGGCAGAAGACGTACCGGCGGTGTACACCCCATACAACGAGTCCATGCTCAGGTTGCCCGCGCTCAGCAACTCCAGATCGCCGGTCCCGGTGCGGATCACGCTCAAGCGCGTGCTTGCCGGTGCAGCGGCGTATTCCTGCGGGTTTTTCATCTGGCAATACGTGGGGCTCGCGCACAGTTGCTCCACCGTAATTTGACTGAAACTGAACGCCAGCGCCTCGGTGACCTCGTCCCCCGCCTTTACGATGATGCCCTTCCTCGCGAATCGAGCGACTGCCGCCGGAGTGAATATGTAAGCACCCGTGGTCTTGCAGAATTGCGGGGATGCACCGCAGAAATCATCGATTGAGCCCTTATTGAGGCCGTCGAGCACACGCTGGTCGATCGGATCACCGGCCTTGACGGTCACCCCGACGCCCGCCAGGTACGTGACCCCGGCAGCCGTCCAGGTTTCCACGCCACGGGGTGGTAATGCCTTGGCGAACATGCCGTAGTGGGTGTCCGCCAGATGCAGGTCGCCGCTGCGCGGGTGCGCTTGCAGGATGCGACTGTCGGCAGCCTCGGTATCGGCGCCCGCGACCAGGCGCAGCGACCACGACTGGGTGCCTTCGGCAAGCATCGGCGAGATCGCCCAAAGCTGCCCGGCCGCACCGGCGCGCAACGCCACCGACTGGACCCCGGCAGGCAACTTGACATCCGTGCCGGCAGGGATCAACGCACCTTTGGGCAAGGCCTTGAGGCCATCGAGCAGCACAATGTTAGTGGTCAGGCCTGCCTGGTCCACGCTTGGCAGCGGTACGCCCTTTGGCCAGGTCATGCCTTGCAGCAGGGTACCCTCGGTCAACAGCGTACCGGCGCCCAGTTGCGTGCCCGCCACCAGGGTCTGCGCCTCGCCGAGCAAGGTACCGGCGGCCAACAACAGAGTGCCGCCGGCATCGCGCACATCGGCCGCGACGACGCTGCCCGCAGGCAATACCAGGTCCTGGCCCAATGTCGCGGTCACTGGCAAACGCGTATCGGCGGCGACGGTCAGGCCCTTGATCGGCAGGTCATAGTTAAGGGTCGCGCCGGCCGGGAAGGCGGTGCCGTCGGCCAGGGTCACGCCGTTGCCAGGCACCACCACCGTGCCGCCACGGTAGTCGATACCCGGCAACAGCACCCAGCCCTTGTCATCGGCAGACGCCGGCGGCGGTGCGAAGCCGTCGTTGATGCTGCCATAGATATTCAGGTCACCCCCGGCGCGCAGGGTCAGGCTGCCGGATTCACCCGAGCCGTAGACGGCATTGTCCTGCTGGCTATGGGGGTTGAGGCTGGCGTAACGGTAGCGGGACAGGTCCACGTCGCCCTGCACGACCAGGTCGCCGTCCGCCGTCTTGCTGACGATTTCCACGCCAGGGCGCAGGTGGAAAGCATCAGCGTAAGTGGCGTTGTTCAATCCGGCGAGTTTGTTTTGCAGCAGGTTGCTGTTCTGCAACGCCGCCTTGATAAAGGCGTCGCTCAAGGCGTGCTTGCCATCCAGGTAGCCCTGGGTGATTTCCTGATACGGCTTGCCGCTGGCGGTAGGGTCGGTTTTTTCCGGGGCGTCGTCGTAGGTGATCATGCCGTTGAGCGCAATCGAACGCGCGCCTTGGATAGTCAACTGCCCACGGGCGTCGATGGCGATGTCATTGCCGCCCACTCGCGGCGCGTTGAGTTCCAGCGTACCGCGGCTGCGCCCGTCATTGCCGGTCGCAGCAGTACCGTGACGCAGGTCGATACGCGCACCCTCGGCGAGGGTCAGCTGGCCGTCACCGGAGCCCAGCACTACCATGGCGCGGTTGGGCGAGTCGATGATCTTGCCGTAGCTGTCCACCCGCAGTTTGCTGCCATGGGCGTCGAGCACCGCCGCACCGTCGAGGGTCAGGCCGTGCTTGCCGGCCAGGTTGATGCTGCCGACCCGCTCACCGCTGGCGTCCACCAGGCCGTTCACGCGCAGGCTGCCGTTATCCATGGACACGCTGATGGTGCCGGCCTTGAGCCCGTTGCCGATGGTCAAGTCGCCCTGCTTGAGCTGGAAGCTGCGGGCACCGAAGACCGCGCCCTGGTTGAGGCGCTGGTTAAGGTCGGCGAACTGCTGGTCCAGGGAACCGCTGCCGCCCAGGTGCTGGGCCTGGAGTTCCACGGTGGCGGCCTGGTAGGGCATCGAGGTGCCGCCAGCCGCGTAATAACCGCTGCTGCTGCCAAGTATCCTGCCTTGCAGGTCGACGGTCCCGGCAGCCGCATCCGTGGCCACGGCCCGCAATTTACCCGCCTGGTTGTGCTGGGCCGACAGGTCGATGGTCGAGCCCGCCGCCTGGCGGATATTGCCGCTGCGGCTGTCCAGCAACACATCGCCGCCCCAGCCATATTGGGTCACATCGTTGAAGGCAATGGCGCGGCCGGCCACGTCGATCAAGGCGTCATCGGTCAAGACCACATCGCCCCGGGCGCTGAGGCTGACCTTGCCGCTGGGCAACACCACCGCAGCGGCCACGCGAATGCTGTCGCCGTGCAGGGACAGCTCGGCCCCCTGGCCGTTGGCCGTGCCACGGGGGCCTGCCGACGCGCCGATATCAATCGCACCGCCGGCTTTGATTGTGTTCACCGAGCCGGCCTCACCGGTCATCAGCGGTGTACGGATCGTCAGGTTGCCGCCGCTGTACTGAAAGCCGTTGACCGGGTCATACGCGCCCTGGCGCTGGTACACCGACAGGCTGCCCTTGTGGTTGGCGGTGATGCGTTCGCTGGCGTTGAGGTTGACGTTGGCGAACCCCAAGGCCAGGCGGTCGAAACGCTTCACCTTGCTCGTCTGGCCGAACTCGCCATAGCCGAATTCGATACGCTCGGCGTTGATGTCCAGGCGTCCACTGCCGGTGCCCGCGCCGCCCGTCACCACCGCGCCAGGGGCGTTGGTGGCGCCCAGCCAGATCAGGTTGGCGGTGTGGATCGTCGCCACATCGTTGGCCACCCCGGCGCCATACATCGCCGGGGTGGACAGCATCAGGTTGTTCAGCAGCGATTTGCCGGTGACGGGGTCATAGGTGTCCAGGGACGTGGTGCCGTAGAAATTGAAACTGTCACGGGCCGACAGTTGCAGGGTTTCCAGGGCCGGCGCGCCGAATTGCGTGTCACCGCGCAGCAGGCGGTCGAGCAACGCCTGGGTCAGGGTCAGGCCGGCCGGCACGCGGTTTCCGGCAGCGGCGAGGGCTTCGGCGCTGCCCAGGTTGATGGTACTGACACCCAGGTTGAGGTGACGCGTGCCATAGCGCACCTGGTCGCCCAGTTGGAAGGTACTGTTGGTCAGCGCCACGATGCTGCCATCGGAGTACAGGCCGGTCTGGCCGCTGCACGTGCCGCCGTCGCAGGCGCCGATGTTAATCCCGCCGCTGACCCCGTCTGGCGACGGCGCACTGACCACATTGAGCAGCCCGTTGGACACCGCCAGCATGTTGGCAACCCGATAGATAAACCCGTCACGTGCGTCGTAACTGGCCTTGCCGCGGCCCAGGGTGTTGATCGAGGCGCCCTGCTCCACCACGATTGCGCCGGTGTCGCTCACCAGAAAGACTTCAGGGGCCGCCAGTGTTGCCCCTTCGCGCAGCGTCACCGTGCTGTTGGCACCATTCGCGCCGGATGCCAGGTTGATAAAGTTCCCGGACTGGCCGTACTCCACCACCGTCATGCCGCCCACCACCAGCCGCGATGCACCCAAGGCATTGAGGGTGTCGGCCTTGAGCGTGATGCCGGCGAAGTCTGCAGTGGCGGACTTGCCCGCGCCGACCACTTCGATACCCTGCCGGGTTGGGTCCAGCACTGCCACCGTACCGCCGTAGCCGCCTGGGGCGGCATCGAAACGGCCGATGCCCTCGAACGAGAAGGCATCCGCACCCGTACCGGGGCGCAGCGACAGTTTCAAGGTTTTGGCGTCGGCTTCCAGCATCGGCCGGGGCACGCCGATCCGGGCTGCATCGGCCCTGGCAAACTGGGCGTAGCTGGTTTCGTTGTATTGGGAATAACGCCGCAGGGTATCGGCCGAGGTCAGGATCAATTGGCTGGCGACGCTGTTGCTGATCCCCGTGTGAGCAATCGACAGCTGCCCCGAGGTGGCCCACGAGCCATTGCGCATCAGCGTGGTCGCACCACCGCCGCCAAGCCCGGCCAGCCCATTGATTTCGACGCGAAAGGCCCCCGGCATCAGGGCGTAGGTCGATGGCATCAGGGTGTAGGTGCCCGCCGGTAACCCCGGCACACCAGCGCCGATGGTGATCTGCTGGCCGATCAACGGCGCCACGGCACCGCCCTCCGCCGCCACCGGCGCCGCGCCTGGCTGTACCCCGGGCACAATCGCATAGATCGGGTTGGTGGACAGGCCCGGCAGCACAAACCCGCCGTTGGCGCCGAACTGCACCAGCGGGTTGTAGCGCGCATCGGTGGAACCGCCGCGCCCGGAAATGAAGCCGGCGCCCAGCAGTTCGCCACCGCCGGAGAGGTCCAGCGTGGCATCCGGCTGCACGGCGACGGTGGTACCGCCCAGAATGACGCCGACGCTCAAGTCGCTGTTCAGGTTGGCCACCCCGCCCTGGCCGATAAACGTGACCTTTTGACCGTTGTAGCGGTACTCCTGGCCATCCAGCGTGCCGCCATAGGGCAGCACCAGCCCCTTGCCACTGACCGAGGTGACACTGCCCGGCAACAGTTGCACCAGGTTACTGCCCATGCTGCCGATATCGATCAGCCCCAGCGGCGCCCGCACCACACCGCCCTGGCGAACCGTGGCGGCGCCCAGTTGCAGGCGGCCGAACGCCGAATAGGGAATGGCAGCGTCGGCCGTGCCGGTACGGCCAATGGTCAACGTACGCAACGGGTCGAACAGGATATCGTTGATACCTGCCTCACCCTGGTAGCCCGCGATCACCCGCGCGCCGACCTGTGTGCCGGGGTACAACTGCGCCGCGCGCAAGGTCATGTCGCCCTGGGTCAGCAATTGGGTGCTGATACCCAGGGCGACTCCGTTCTCATTGGCCCCTGCCAGAAACCGCAGGTCACCCTCGCTGGTCAGGTTGACCTGGTCAAAGCCACGCCGTTCGACATCCAGCAGGCTGCCATCCGCCTGGCGCAGGCTACCCTTGACGCCAAACAACACGCTGCCGCGCACATCGATCAGGTTAGCGCGGGCGTTGAACTGAGCGGCGGTTTCACGCTGGGACGGGACAGGCAGCACAATCGCCGGACGCACATACCCGTCCCGGCCTGGCGTGTTGACGCCAGCCAGCAATAGATACGGTGCAGCCAGGTTGACCCGGGTGTTGTCAGCGGCATTTTCACTGAGGCCGAAGGCCGTACCGAACAGCCGCAGACTCTGGCCCAGCGTCAGCGAAACATCGCCATCGGCACTGATGAGCCCGTTGCTCATCAAGGCCAGGTTGTCAAAACCGCCCGCGCTGACCTGGTCCACTCCCAGACGCCCATGGCCGTACTCCAGGCTGCCGGCAGCCTCCTGCGGCGTACCCGCCAGGTCGTGGCGCTGGTGCGTCTGGCTGATCAGCAATTCACGGCCTTTGAGCACCTGATCAACCACGGTATTAAGTGTGTAGAGCGGGCTGTCCAACGCGACCGCGAGACTGCCGCCCGCAGCGCCGGCGCCCCCCGCCCTGGCGACAAAGCTGCCGTCCAGGTACAGGCCGTTATTGGACGCCAGGCTGATACTCCCGCCATTGCTGGCCTGGCGTACCATGCCCTGCCCTGGAACATTCAGCAGGGCCTGGGTGCCGGAGGCGTCCAGGCGCGCACCTTCACGCACCACCACAAACACGTCACTGGCCATGGCCACCCCGGTCTGCAGATCGAGCGTGCCGCCGATAGTGATGGTACCGCCGTCGCGTACCAGGCCATACGCGCGGCCAAGGTTGTCAACCGCCGTGGCAGCACGCGCTGCGACATCGATCAGCGCATGTTCCCCAACCCAGATGGAGCGACCATGGCCAGCCGCATTCACATCCTCGGCAGACCCAGCCTTGATGCCCCCCAGGGTCACGCTGCCACCCCAGGCGTTCAGCGTGCCGTCCATGTTCAATTGGCCAACGCTGCGCAGGCTGATGGCCTGGCCTGGGTCGACATTGATGATAGCTCCCTGGCCCACCGTCAGGGCAGTGGTTGCCAGTTGTTCGGCGGTGGAGTCGACGTAGCCCGCGTTCAGGCTCAAGCCGGCGCCACGGCGCTGGGTCAGCACGCTCTTGGTCGGATCTTCCTGATAGAGCATGGGCGTCCAGCGCTCCAACGCACTGGCCGGGTCGCTGCCGGTGGCGATCGACGACGCCTGCGCGCCCAACCGATACACCGGGACCGTGACATCGACTTGGGTACCGTCGGTGACGATCAAGCCCTCGTTGCCGGTGATGTCGTAGGCCGAAAAGCCTTTATTGAAGAAGTCAGCGGCCAGTTTCAGGGTGTCGGCATCCGCCGCAAGGGGGCTGTCGCCGATCTGCACCTTGCGCGCCTTTAACGCCAGGGTGCCGCCGCCGGTGACGCCATAACCGCGCACCTCGCCGTCCAGCCCCAGGGCGCCGAGCGCACCCAGGGTCACGTTGCCGCCCTTGCCGCCGGTGAGCCGGCCATCCACGCCGAGGATGCCGCCGGAAGAGGCGTCCACCACGCTGCCGGCCATCAGGTGCACATTACCCGTGCTGCGCAGCGACACATTGCCACCGTTCACATAGGCCACGCCGGTGCTGTTGGCCGCGTCCAGCAGCAGGTTATTCCAGCGCCCGCTGGCATCCAGCTTGACCCCGGCGGCGACCGTCACACTGCCGTCGCCCGGCAGGATCGTGTCCGCGACAGCGCCGTCCTTGGTCGGATCGACCTGGCTGAGGATGTTCCCGGCCTGGAGGCTGCCACCGTGGGCCGTCAGGTTGGCGTTGATGGTGACGCCTGGCCCGAGCAGGGTGATAGCACCACCGTCCGCCACGTTGAGTGCACCGTTGACGCTGACCTGCTGGTTGGCGGCGACCTTGATTGCGCCCAACTGGAAACCGTTGAGCTGGTCACTGTCGAGCACGATCTGCCCTTGGCGATCCGCTGGCAGCGCCGTCGTGAGGTCCAGGCCATCGGCAATTTTCTGTGTATTGCTGTCGATCAGGACCTGCTCGGTGCTGCCGGTCAGCGCATAGCGCAGGGTGCCGGTGGTCTTGTTGTAGACCGGCGTATAGCCGCCAATGATCAACTGCGCGCGCTGGGCCATGGCCTTCTGCGACTGCTGGTAACCGTCAAGGTTGATGTTCGGCGCCTGGGTCTGGCGATCGCCCTGGAACACATCGCTGACCACCTGGCCTTCCAGAACCGCACTGGTGGTACCGACCACCAGCTTTCCGGCATCGCGGCCCACGGTATAACCGTTCTCGTAACGGCGCTGCTTGGCGATCATCGGGTTGTAGTAGAAATCGGTCTGGCCCCAGCGCTTGCTGGTGTCTTCATAGCCCTTATAGAGCCCGGAATAGAGAATGTCGCCCGGCGCGTTGGACAGCTCATACAAACGCCCGTCCGGGCCCTTGAGCCAGGTCTGCTGGATATAACCGGCCTGCACATCCACAGTGCCGCCCGACAGGTTGATCTGCGCGCCCTTTTGGGTCACCACGTCCTGGCCGGTAAAGGTCACGGTACCGCCCTGGGCCATCCACTCGCCCACCGAGTGGCCCTGGGTGCCAAGGTAACCGCCAACCTCCAGCAAGCCGCCAGCGGTGTACCAGTGGTCCGTGGCATAGCCGTTGGTACCGGCCGGCACAAACACCAGCTCGCGCAGGTCGACCCACACATCGTTGTTGATCAATTGCCCATCGTCGCGGTTGACCGGCGCATCCCGCTGTTCGTTGCCCTGCACGTTGATCTTGATGTTGTTGGCTTCCATCGACACCTTGACGCCGACTGCGCCGGACACGTCGATCATCGCCCCGTCGCGCACCAGGCTGCGCCCGCCCGCACTGACCGCGACCTGGCCACCGGTGGCCAGGGTGATCGAGCCTTTCTGGAAGTCCACGGTGCCGCCGCTGACGATCTCGATACGCGACTGGTCGGTACGGTCGGCCACGGCGCTCAAGTGGTTGAATTGCTCGGTGATCAGGTTGGCGGGCTTGCCATCGAACGAGGTCAGGCCATTGTTTTTCTGGGAATTGAGGGCGCTGCTGCCACTGGCGTCCAGCAGGATCGCGGTGGTGCTGCCCTCGCCCAGGGTGACGCTGCCAGTGGTGTCACTGGCCGCGTTGAGCAAGTGGATGGTGCCGCGTGTGTCCACCGAGGTGCTGGTCAGGGCCACACCGTTTTGCTGGACCTGGTGGCCGGTCAGGGTGATGTCGCCGGTGGAGGCCATGATCAGGCCGCTGTTGGTGACCTTGCCCGCAGTGCTGTCGGCGTTGAGGGCCGTCGCGACTTCATTGCCACGGGTGGTGGAGCGTTCGTTGCCGGCGGTGCCGACGCCTTTGCGGATATAGAAGCTGTCGCCGGCCGCCAGGGTCGTCTGGCCTTTGGCAGTGATGACAGTACCGGCGTTTTCAACCTCGGTGCCGAGCAGCAAGGCATAGCCGCCGGCATCGGTGGAAGTGGCGGCGTTGTGGGTCTGGATCAGCGCGCCGCGTTGCACCTCGACCTTGCCAGCCGCGTCGGTGAAGGTCGGTTGCGTACCGGTGGTATCGACGTAGAGGCCACGCTGGGTGAACTGCTCATCGGTAATGTTCGCCGCCGCGGCCACCAGGTTGCGCACATTGACCTGGCTGGTGCCGCTGAACACCACGCCGTTACGGTTCATGATCATCACCGTGCCGGCGCCGTTGATCTGGCCCTGGATCTCGCTGGGCCGGGCATCGGGGTCGTTGACGCGGTTGAGCACGGCCCAGTTGGATTGCTGTTGGAAGTCCACCGTGGTGTTGCGGCCGACGTTGAAGGTCTCCCAGTTGAGGATCGCCTTGTCGGCGGTCTGCTCGATGCTCACCGTGGTCTTGCCGCCTGCCTGGGTCTGGGTCGGCGCCTTGGCGTTGGTCCAGCCCTGGGTCAGGCTGTTGTCCACCTGCAAGCCGCCCTTGCCCAAGCCATCGGGAATCGTCGACACCTGGCCGAACGCAGCCTGGCGCCCCGCCGCTTGCGCGGCCTGTTGCGCGGCAATCGCCGCGACACTGGTGTTCAGCGTGCTGATGGAGCGTGCCAACTGCTGGTTGACCCGTGCCTGCTGGTTCAGCGTCGGAACCCCCGGCACCTGCCCGGCACTGATCCGCGCGGCCGTTGCCGCCTGGGTCGCGCCCTTGTCGGCAAACCAACTGGAACTGAACGCCGTAGCCGCATGGGCATTGCCCGCCACCATCAACAGGGCGATGGCCTGGGCCAGTGGCTTGAGGCGCAGGATCGTCTCTTGGGCTTTCAGGTTAACCGGTGATTTGCAGCGGACCATCGGGGATCTTCCTTCTTTGTTATCACGCAGGGAGCAAGGCACGCTCACGTATGAGGGTTAGGCGGTTGGCGAGGGGCGCGACTGAACTTCTGTCATGCAAAGTTCACATACGGCTGCTAACGCAAAAAAATCAGCAACGGCACAGGCCGTTGCTGATCAGGTGTTGCGGGTCGTTGAACGCTTGGGTTACAGCGGACGACCGATGCCGTTGCAGACGCTGGTGTTGCCGATGCCTTGCGCGCTGGAAACGGTAGCGAAGGTGTCGGTGATCGCTTGTTTCCAGTTGCTTGGCAGTGGTACGAAGCGGTTGGCGCTGATGGCAGCATCGTTGTTATCAACGCTGTCGTAGTGACGCAGGAAGAAGTCTTGCACTTGAGTGGTTTGATTAGCGTCGGCGTAGCACTGGCTGAAGATCACGTTGGTGAAGCCCAGGATCGGGTAGCCGGTAGTTGGGTAAGCAAAGGTGGCTGAGCCGCTCGCGGTGGCAGCAAATACTGGGACCCAGTTGTCTTGGTTGGTGGCGTCGATGAACGTGCCATTAGGGCGGGCTTGGGTTGGAGCAAGGATCTGACCGATAGCGGCCGACACGTTGGCAGGCGCAGGCGAAACACCGGCAACCTTGGCGACTTTGGTGGCGTCATCCAGACCGGCCAAAGTAGTCGCGGCGTAATCCGGGCTCATGTAGGTGATACCACCGTCCGTAGCGTTCAGCGCAGTCATCACGCCTTGGCTGCCGGTCGCGGCCACGGAACCGGCCGGCACGCTATTGGCCACGTTGCCGTAGCTCGACGAGAAGGTGGTGGTGATGGCGAACGTTTTGGCTTCGCTGCACTTGGCGTTCAGGAAGCGGGTGAAGAGTTCAGTGGTACCGCTGGATTCACTGCGGTAAACAACTTTGATCACACCTGTGCGGCCGGAACCGGTGATCTGGTTCCAGTTGGTCAGGCGACCCGAGAACACGCCGCACAGCTGGTTAACGCTCAAGTTAACCGCCGCAGTGCCGGCCTTGTTGAACGGAATGGCAACCGACGTGGCAACCGATGGCACCTGGATCAATTTGCCCCAGGCCGCTTGATGGTCATTTTTGTAAGCCAGCAGCTCGGCCGCCGACAGTTTGGAGTCGCTGCCAGCCCAGTGCACGTTCTTGGTGCCAGTGCCGAACTGGCTATAGTCGTTGTTCAGGAACGCCAACTTACCTTTGCCGCTGCCCACACCGATGTAAGGGGCGAAGCCAGCGGTCAGGACGCCGGCGGTCTGGTACAGCGGCTGTGGCAGAGTCGCGCCACCGCCGTTTACGTCAGCGAATGCAGCCTGTGCCGAGCACAGTGCAGCGAGGGTCATGGATACCGCGAGAACGTTGCGCTTAAACATGAAGAATCTCCTTTCGTCGTGTTTGTACGTTGGGGTAGATGGCTCTTGCATGACGCCATGGCTTCGGTCCCGAGCCGTGTCTCGGGGGTGGCAAGGGGTGAGGCCATGGGTAGGAAATTTCGCAGTTTCCGATGACAGCAAAAGGAAAAAACCTCGGGAGGAAGGGCTTGATTTTTAAAAAGATTCTCGGGTGTTTTGGTCATGGTTTTGAGCGGTTTGGCGGCAGGTTTCAGCGTGGGTTTAGTCAAGGCGGCGCGGGCTGTGACGCGGGGCCTGGATGTGACGGAATGAGGAACCCGAGGTTGGGAGCCGGCGATATCGGCCCACCCCAAATCAACTGAACAGACAGGGTTCAATGTGGGAGGGGGCTTGCCCCCGATTGCGGTATGTCAGCAACAACTGAGGTGACTGACCCACCGCTATCGGGAGCAAGTCGAATCGTCGCACCGCCCCTCCCACATTTTTTAACCGCGTGAATTCAGGTAACGAGTTGGTTGATCTCGATGATCGGCAACAGCACCGCCATCACGATCACCAGCACCACCGCGCCCATCACCACGATCATCAATGGCTCCAGCAACGCGGTCATGCCCATGGCCCGCCGTTCGATATCCCGTGACAACGTCTGCGCCGCCCGCTCCAGCATCGGCGGCAACGAGCCGGTTTTTTCGCCGCTGGCGATCAGGTGGATCAGCACCGGCGGGAAGACTTTTTCCACCGCCAGTGCCGGGGCCAGGTTGACGCCTTCGCGCACCTTGGCCGTGGCATCGTTGACGCATTGGCTCAGGCGCTCGTTGGAGAGGGTTTGCCGCGCCGCTTCCAGCGCACGTAACAGTGGCACGCCGGCACCGCCGAGAATCGCCAGGGTCGAGGCGAAGCGCGCGGTGTTCAGGCCCAGCACAAAACGCCCGATCAGCGGCAGGCGCAGCACGCGGCTGTGCCAGTTCAAGCGCGCCACGGGGTTGCGCAGGTACAGGCGCCAGCTCCAGAACCCACCGACAATCCCGCCGAAACACAGCCAGCCCCACGCGCGGATAAAGTCGCTGGCGTTGAGCATCGCCAATGTCAGCCCGGGCAAGTCCTGGCGCGCCTGGGAAAACGCGCTGACCACCTGGGGCACCACGTAGCTGAGCAAAAAAATCACGATACCGATGGACACCAGCCCGACCACACCGGGGTAGATAAACGCGGTGAGGATCTTGCCGCGCAGGTTGTTGCGCTCCTCGATGTAGTCGGCCAGGCGTTCCATCACCTGGGCCAGGTCGCCGGACTCCTCCCCCGCCGCGATCAGTGCGCGGTAGATCGACGGAAAGTCCCGAGGCCGTGCGGCCAAGGCATCCGCCAGACGCATGCCGCCGCGTACATCGGCACGCACGGCGGCCAGGGTCTGGGCGATGTGTTTTTTCTCCGCCTGTTCCACCGTGGCGCTTAATGCCGCCTCCAGGGGCAGGCTGGCGCCGAGCAGGCTCGCCAGTTGCCGCGTGGCCCAGGCCAGGTCGTTGTCCGACAGCTTGGCGCTGAACAGGCTGCTGCCGGCGGCGCTTTGCTGACCGCCCTCGACCTGCACCAGCAGCGCGGTCAGGCCACGGCTGCGCAACACGGCAAACGCCCCGCTCTGGCTGTCGGCCTCCAGGTGCCCGGCCTCGACTTTGCCGCTGGCATCGGCGGCTTCATAGCGGTAGCGATTCATCAGGCGTCCCGTGTCACGCGCAGGATTTCTTCCGGTGCGGTGGCGCCGCTGCGTACCCAGCGCTCGCCGTCTTCACGCATGCTGAACATCCCCGCACGGCGCGCCGCCACGCGCAGATCCTGCTCGCCGGCGCCCTGGTGGATCAGGCTGCGCACCTCGTCGTCGACGCAAAACAATTCATGGATACCGGTACGCCCGCTGTAGCCGATCTGGTTGCACTGCGCGCAGCCCACCGGGCGCCAGGTGCCGGGCGTGGCCGGGTCTTCCTGTTTGCAATGCGGGCACAGGCGGCGGACCAGGCGTTGCGCCAGCACGCCCAGCAGTGACGAGGCCAGCAGGAACGGCTCGACGCCCATATCGATCAGGCGGTTGACCGCCGACACCGCATCGTTGGTGTGCAGGGTCGCCAGCACCAGGTGCCCGGTGAGCGAGGCCTGCACCGCGATTTGCGCGGTCTCCAGGTCGCGGATTTCACCGATCATGATGATGTCCGGGTCCTGGCGCAGGATCGCCCGCAGCGCCAGGCCGAAGGTCATGTCGATCTTGGCGTTGACCTGGATCTGGCTGATGCCCGGCAAGTCGTATTCCACCGGGTCCTCCACGGTGAGGATATTGCTGGTACTCGCATCCAGCCGCGCCAGGGCGGCGTAGAGGCTGGTGGTCTTGCCGCTGCCCGTGGGCCCGGTGACCAGCACGATGCCGTGGGGCTGGCGAATCAAGGTATCGAGCCTGGTCAGTACCGAGGGCGCCATGCCGAGGGTTTCCAGTTGCAGACGGCCGGCTTGCTTGTCGAGCAAGCGCATCACCACGCGCTCGCCATGCCCGGTGGGCACGGTCGACACGCGAATATCGATGGGCCGCCCGGCCACGCGCAGGGCGATACGACCGTCCTGGGGCAAGCGTTTTTCGGCGATGTCGAGCTGGGCCATGATCTTGATCCGCGACACCAGTGCGCCATGCAGCGCCTTGCGCGGCGACACCACGTCACGCAACGTGCCGTCGACGCGGTAACGCACCACCGAATGGCTTTCATAGGGCTCGATGTGAATATCACTGGCCTCGTCCCGCGCCGCCTGGGTGAGCAAGGCGTTGATCATACGGATCACCGGCGCGCCGTCCTGGGTGTCGAGCAGGTCGGTGATCTCGGGCATGTCCTGCATCAGGCGGTCGAGGTCGACCTCGTTCTCTGCCGCGCCCACCACGGCGGCGGCGCTGCCCGTATCGGCATAAGCACTGGCGAGGAGGCCGTCGAGTTCGTCGTCGCGTACCTGCTCGAGGTGGGCCTGGCCGAACTGGCGCCGTACTTCGCTGATCGACCAGCCGGGGGTGGAGGGGCAGACGGTCAGCAGCATGCCGTCGTCGCCGGGACGCAGGAGGATGCGTTGGGATTTGGCCCAGGCGTAGGGCAGCAGGCTCATACCCCTCTCCCACAGGAATACACATTTGGTCCTGCGTACAGCAGGCTCATGGTCGTGCACCTACAGGCACCGCGCGAATCACCGCCCTCGGCCCCTGCTGCTGCCCGCCCGGAATCCCCTTCTCCACCGCCGGCAACTGCGGCGCCTGCACATCCGGCATCGCCCAGCTGTGTTCCGGCTGGGAATGGCCCTGGGCACGACGCATGTAGTCATAGCGGTTCAGGGTGATCGCGCGCCCGGCACCACTGTCGCGGATGATATACGGGCGCAGGAACACCATCAGGTTGGTCTTGGTGACCGCCCGGCGTTCATTGCGAAACAGCACACCCAGCCCCGGAATGCTCGACAGCCACGGCACGGCTTCATTGCTCTGGCTGTAACCGTCCTGGAGCAGGCCACCGAGGACCATGATCTGCCCGTCATCGAGCAAAATACTGGTGTCGATCGCGCGCTTGTTGGTGACGATGCCGGCCGACGCGGCGCTGCTGGACGCGCGCTCATCGATGCTGCTGACTTCCTGGTAAATATCGAGTTTGACCGTGCCACCCTCAGAGATTTGTGGGCGCACATTCAGCTTCAAGCCGACCTCTTCACGGGTGACCGTCTGGAACGGATTATTGCTGGTACCGCCGCCACCGGTCACGTAGCTGCCACTGACAAACGGGATGGTCTGGCCAACAAAAATACTGGCCGCCTCGTTGTCCAGGGTCAGCAGGTTCGGCGTCGACAGGACGTTGCTGCCGCCTTTGCTTTTAAGCGCGCGGGCCAGTACCTTGAGGTCCATGACCTTGCCAATGCCGGGCACATCCACCGTACCGTTGATGAAGCCGAGGCTGAGCCCGCCGGGCAGCACGTCAACGCTGGTCTTGCCATTCAGGTTGAACCCCGCGCCGCCCAGGTTAGTGCCGCCAATCACGCCTTTGCCGGCCAGGTCGCCGCTCTGCCACTGCACGCCGAACTCATTGGCATCGTCCTCGCCGACTTCAACGATAAGGCTTTCAATCACCACTTGGGCGCGGCGTTGGTCGAGCATGTCGATGACTTCACGCAGGTTGCGGTACAACGGCTCCGGGGCAGAAATCAGCAAGGTGTTGGTGGTCGAGTCGGCCTGGAGGGTCACGCCACCGGCGGTGAAGGCGACGTTTTGCTCATTCGACTGCCCACCGGGCTGGCTGCTCGAGCTGCTGGTCGTCTGCGCCGACTCATTGGCGCTGGTGGTACTGCCTTGGCCACTGCCCTGCCCGGTCTGGCTGCCGGAGATATTGGCACCCATTGTGCTGAGGGCCGACCGCGCATTGTCACCGCCACCGCTGTCGCTTTCACCGGTCAGCAAACCGCGTAACGACTGCGCCAGTTTCGCGGCCTGGGCGTTGCGCAGGTACACCACGTGCAAATTGCTTGGGTTGGCTTGGGCGTTATCCAGCTTGTAGATCAAGTTACGCGCCAACTCGGTCCGCTCCGGGCTGCCGGCACGAATCACGATCGCGTTGGAGCGCGGGTCGCCCACCACCGTGATTTTCTGCGTCGGATCGCTGCCCGGCTGCTCCAACAGTTGCGAGACCATCTCGGCGATATCCACGGCGATCCCGTTTTGAACCTGCACCACGTCGGTGTCGATGGCGCTCGGCGTATCGATACCGTCGATAAGCTGCGCCACCCGCGCCAGGTTCTCGGCGTAGTCGGTGACAACGATGGTGTTGTTGCCCGGGTAGGCGTTGATCGGGTTATTCGGCGAAACGATCGGGCGCAGCACCGGGATCAGGTTCACCGCGTTTTCGTATTGCAGGCGGAAGGTGCGGGTGAGCATGCCGCTGCCGCCCGGCTTGTCGGCACTGTAGATCGGCCCGCCGAGCAGCTTGGCATCGGCCTCGGGCACCACGTGCGCGATACCGCCCACATCCACCACGCTGAAGCCCTGCATGCGCAGTGCCGCCAGCAGCATGTCGTAGGCCTGATGCGCCGGCACCTGCCCTTCGGAAACCAGCGTGAGGGAGCCCTTGACACGCGGGTCGACCAGGAACTGCTGCCCCGTCGCACGGGACAACGCCCGCACCACGGCTTGAATGTCGGCCTCGACGAAATTCAGCGTGACCGGTTGATCGCCCAAGGGTTTGCTCGGCGCCACGCCGCTATGACCGGCACCGCCGCTACGTCCGGGGTTGGTAACCTTGTGCAAGGGCCGCGACTGCCGTTCGATTTGCACTTGCGCACGCTGCCGGTCTACCAGGGCATCGCCGCTGCGCTGGGTGGTGGCCAGGGGCAGGCCGAGCTCACTGTCCTGGGGTAAATCCGCCGTGGGTTGCGCGCTGCACGCCCCCAGTGCGAGCAACAGAAACGGCGCAGCCGTGCGTACATAATGGGAACCTGACCACTTCATGATGCTTCCTTAGCGCCGTGCATCCGATCCATACGGACGGTTCCTGTGAGAGTGCCTGCCGTGTTGTCGGCCGAGGCTTCGCTGGCGCGCTGCAAACGAGCCTCCACCACGTCCAGCGAAAATTGCCTGGGGTCACTCAATAACCAGCCGAGCACCGCATCGGCGGGGGCCGCGTCGAGTGTCAGTTGCCAGGACGCATCCTGGGCCTGTAACCGGTAGTGCCCCGCCAGTCCGGCGGCGTCGAGGGATTGCCGCAATGAGTGTTCAAGGTCCAGCCCGACAGGCGTGGTGACCTCGCGAAGCAACAGCGCCAGTGCCTGGCTCTGGGCGCGCAGCTTCGGGGTTTCGGCTTGCCAATAGTCAATGCTCTTGAGCGCCGGCTGGATCAGCGACAGCCAGACCAACAGGCTGGCGAGAAACACCGCCGCACCGCTGAGCATGGTTTTTTCCCGCGGAGCCAACGCTTTCCAGCGTCCTCTGAATGCCATCAGCCGCGGATTATTCATCGTCGTTTTCCACCCTGGAATCACCCTCTCCCGACGCGGGTTCGGCCATCGCGCTCAGCGTCCAGATGCGCTCGTTGCGGTGGGCGGAAAGTCCCGCCTGGCTCAGCGCAGCCTGTACAGCGCCGTCGGCAGCGGGAGTGGCTTCGGCGGTCATCTGCAGCTGCAACTGGCGCTCGCTGAAGGTCAACTGCTGGACGCTGCCAGCCATGAACGGCAGCGCCATGGCGGCTTGCTGCACCAGGTAAGCAAAGTCGTGATTGAGCTGCGCGGGCCCGCCCCCTTGCCGGATCGCCAACTGCTGGCGGGCCTGTTGCAGAGGGTTGAGAATCACCGGCAGCTCGGGAAATGCGTGCTTCACGCGCTGGCTCATCTGCTGCTTGAGCTGCTGCCCTTGCGCAACCTCGCGGGCGGCGTAAAGGTTGAGCCCGGCCACCCAGACACCCACAGCCAACGCACAACAGCCCAACGCCCGCCCCCAACCGGCCGCCGGTGCAGTGCGCCGGCCGACCCCGGCGTGCAATCCCCAGCCAGGGGCAGCGCCGTTCCAGCGCTGGTGGTCCACGGGCCACAGCACACTTTCGCCGGTGGCGGCGAGCGCTTCCAGACGGTCCTCAACCAACGGTTCCACCGCCCCATGGGCGAGGGTGAAACGCAGCAGCAACTGGCCCTCTACCACACACCCATTGACCTGCCCGGCCGCTGGCACGGCTAAGCGGTAAGGCGCTGGATACAGACCGCCCAGCTTCAATCCGTGCAGGCCAAGCAACTGACCGAGGCGATCCAGTACAGCCTTGGGCAACCAGCTCAGGTGCACCTGTCCATCGGCATCGCGAGCGCTGTGCGCCACATGCATCTGCTCGCTGGGCCCCAGGATCAACGCCTGCGCAGCGCAGGTAACGGCCGCATCGATACGGGACGCTGACAACGGCGGAAGTTCAATGCGCGTAAGTACCGTGTCCATGGGGTGAAGGAAACACTCGACGGCCTGAGACTTGACCCGTTGTCCCAGCTGGCCAAGGGTGCTGATGCCGGTATGGCTGACGTGCCCCTTGCGGTCCAGTTGCGCGAACTCAAGCTCGGTGTCCGACGTCAAGGACTCCAGCGGTGGCAAGGCAAGGCGCAGGCGCGTCATACGCCCAGCCTCGACCAGATGACCCTGGGCATTGCGTCTTCCGGACGATGCAGCAGCGCAGCCAGGTGCACACGGCGCTGGTTGCGGCGGGCCTGCCCCTGGAGCAGGAACCACTCACTGGTGATCCCGACGTTGAGTTGATCCACGTTCAGGTTGGGCAATCGCGCACGGTTAACGAAGTCGCCGCGATTGATAAACCACTGGCCGCGATCGCGCTCGGCGACCAACGCCTTGGCCTGCGCCCAGGACAAACCCGGCACCACCGCGGCCAGCACCTCAGCGCTGGCCGTATTGCTGTTGACCCAGGTGTTGACCGGAAGAATGCTGACGTAGTGCTCCAGCCGTGCCAAGACCCGCTCATTGAGGCCTTCGATACCGCGTAATTGATCAAGACTGCGCAGCATCGGCTGGGTGGCGGGTAATGGCGGGGGCGGCTGCCCCACTGTTGAGGCAACCGGCCTATGTGGGTAGGCCGCAATCACGCGTTGGCTGATGCGCTGCGCCAGGCGGGCCTCGACACCGATCATCTCGCACAACCGCTCAAAGCTGCGCATCTGCCCGAGATCAACAGACTCTTGGGCGATTAAATTGCGCAGGTTGAACTTGCCTTGCAGGTCCTCAAGGCGGCCTTCGAATTCGCCGTCCTGAGCGGTGTTGATAGGCCGGGCCCACGGCTGGTCAAGCCGCGTCAGCACATCCTGCTCGCGGGCGTCCCGGAGCAATCGCCGGCTGACTTCCAGGCCGCCCAGCAGTGATGCACTGCCCTGCACTCGCGCCTGCTCGGCCTCAAGTGAACGGGTAAAAACGCTCTGGCGGGTGAGCATGCCGGCGGCGAACACAGCGACCACCGCCGCGATCAGCATCGCGCTGATAATCGCCATGCCGCGCTGCTTCGCCCCTGTGGGCGAGTGTGATTTCATGGCCGCGCTTAGAGCTGCCAGGATCCGATATCGGCATTCACACCGTCGCCATCAGGCTGTCCGTCGGCACCGAGGGAGAAGATGTCGACTTCGCCGTTCGCGCCGGGATTCAAGTAATGGTAAGGACGGCCCCAGGGGTCGTTGGGCAGGCGCTCCAGGTAAGAACGCCAGTTGGTATTTTTTGCATCTGCCGGGCGCTCGACCAGTACCTTGAGGCCCTGGTTCATGTTGGGATAGGTGCCGTGGTCGAGGCGATAAAGCTTGAGCGCCTGCATCAGGCCGGCGACGTCCTGCTTGGCCGCAATCGCCCTGGCCTGGTCCGGACGGTCCAGCACTTTAGGCACGACAATCGCCGCCAGAATGCCGAGGATGACCACCACCACCATGATCTCGATCAGCGTGAACCCTTGCTGAGCGTGGCGGGCGCGAGGCCCATATTTGATGCGCGCGAAATCCATATCCACCATCCTTGGCTCGATCCTAATTCGGCGCGCAGTGTAACAAAACTAACTATCTGGATAGCAAAAATAATTGGCCGCTGCCCGCGGCTCTCTGAGTGCTACTCTACGGCGTGTTTTTACGCCAAGAGTGACCCATGGAGCTGTCGCGCAAGGAGCAGGGTTTTACATTGATCGAGGTACTCGTGGCCTTGGCGATCATTGCCGTGGCGATGGCGGCGGCGGTGCGCGTTGCAGGCTTGATGACCCAGAGCAATGGGTTGCTGCGCGACCGCTCGATGGCGCTGCTGTCGGCCCAGGGCAGGCTCGCCGAAGTGCGCCTGGAGGGACGCCTGCCCAGGGGACACAAAGCGTTTGACTGTGATCAGGGCCGCTTGCAGTTGCGTTGCGAGCAGAGCATCGCACCGAGCGCCGATGGACGCCTGATGCGCGTCACCCTGCTGGTGTCGGAGCGCAAGCGCGAGGCACCACCGCTGGCGCGGGTGGAAACGCTGCTCAACCCGCCGAAGGCAACGCCCCAATGAGCGTTCAGGGTCGGGTCAATCGCGGTAGCACCACCGAGTCCGGCAGCGTGCTGACCTTAATGCGGGTGTGCTGCGTGCCCCGCTCAATCACTACTGCATCGCCCTCGATCGCCGCCAGGCGCACCCCCTGGGCCAATGACTCGCCCACCCGAAAACTGCGCGGCGGCCCCTCGTTCAGGCTCAGGATCGCCACCGCCCCGCGCACGCCCGCCATCAGGCCAGAGACCTTGATGTCCACCACCGCCGGCTGGTTGGAAAACCACTGCAACGCCGGTGTATCCGGGCGCGCGGCCAAAACCGGCGGCTCGACCGGCGGCACCTGGGACTCGGCCGATGTCAGCAACACGGAAGACCAGACCAGCACACCCGCGAGCGCCGTGGCCAATGCCACTGCCTGCACCACTCGCAGCGCGGTCAAACGAAAAATAGCGACCACGACAAAACCTCCTTGTTGTCCTGCCGGGCAGTCTACAGGAGAGACCCACGACGAAGGAGCGTTGTGTCATGACCAAGGCCAATCAACAAGGCTTCACCCTGATCGAATTAATGGTGGTGCTGGTGATCATCGGCATCGCCTCGGCGGCGATCAGCCTGAGCATCAAACCCGACCCGTTGCAATTGCTGCGCAAGGACGCCAACCGCGTGGTCCAGATGCTGCAGATCGCCCAGGCCGAAGCCCGGGCCGACGGCCGCCCCATCACGTGGCGGGCCGACACTAAAGGGTTTCGCTTCAGTCGGCGCCACGAGTCTGGCCAGGGTTGGGATCACTTCATGAGCGACCCGCAACTGCGTCCCCGTGCCTGGGAAACACCCTCGATGAGCGTGCGGGTAACCCCCAGGCAGCCGGTGGTACTGAATGCCGAATGGTTCGCCTCGCCCTTGCAACTGCAGCTTTCGGATGGCCAGCACCGCCTCGACATTCAACGCACGGCGACCGGCCAGATACGCGTGGCAAATGCACCATGAAAACTCACCAGCGCGGCTTTACCCTCATCGAAGTCATGGTAGCGATCATGCTGATGGCCATTGTCAGCCTGATTGCCTGGCGCGGCCTCGACAGCGTGAGCCGTGCCGACAGCCATCTGCAGGCCAGCACTGAACAAACCGAAGCGTTGTTGCGCACACTCAACCAGCTGGACCGCGACCTGGCCCTGCGCGCCAGCGTTGAACTGAGAACGCCAGCCTTGAACGATGATGAACAGCCCGACGGGCTCGCCGCAATCAGCGTTCGCAGCTCCGACCAGCATGATTTTCAACTGAACGTGATTCGTAACGCAGCCCTTCCCGAAAACGGTCTGCAACGGGTGCGCTGGTGGCTGGAGGGTGACACGCTGTACCGCGCCACATCCGCAGCCAGTGATCGATACCCGTTACCTGCGCCCAAAAAAGCAGTGGCCGTCTTATCCGGTGTCAGCGACCTGCAAGTGCGCATCTGGGAACCGGGCCAAGGCTGGCGTCAGCTGGCCGGCAACCGTAAAGCCGATCCCATCGGCCTGGAAATCAACCTGATCCGCCAGACGCCGCATGGGGAAGAACGCTATCGGCAAGTGCTGGGGCCGCTGCAATAAGCGAGTCAGCGACGACCCAGGTATCCCCATGCCCTGGAGCGGGCAAAGCACTGAGCTCTTCGATTAAAGCGAGTGAAAGATATATTCAGTCTGTGCACGAAGATCCAGCTCAACACCTGCCCCCTGCAGACGAGTGTGAAGGTCAGCATCATCGACGCGGACTTTCCAGGACACATTGGCCGGTACGTCGCCTCCCGCGCGAACGAGACTGATGGCCTGCTGCAATTGCGCACGGTCGGCTAAGTAAACAGCCAGCGCGTTGCCTTTCCAAGCGGCAACACTCATCCCCAGCGCCGCGCAAACTGAAACTTTTGCCTTGGCATCGTCGCGGTCAGCCTGCCGGGAGCGTTGAATCTGATCCTCCAGGACAGGATCAACTACACGGTCGGACCATAGCACCTCTCCCGACTCCCAGACTTCCGGCGGGCAGACCTTTTCTTCGGGGCGCAGGGTCAGAAATGGATTGATTTCCATCGGATAGATTCGACACACCAGCGGTCGATCTTCATAGATCGTGCAGCGGTTATCCTCCCCTAGACTTGGACACTGGGTCAGTGCGTTACCCGCAAAAATGGCAATGACCTGAATACGAGCCTCTCCACTGGCCACATCGACCGCGCGTTGCACGCTGTGGTTGTAGTGCCCTGGCAACGGGAAGACTGATGTGTCGAAAGCTTCGAGTATGACTGCGACGTTACCACCGCGATCTAACCATTCCTCGGCCTCTTGAAGCGTCAGAGGGATAAGACGTTCTTTACAGCAAGTTCCACACCCATTGCAGGTAAACCGCGTGACGTTGTTTTCCATGGGCGTCACTGATTGGCTTATAGGTGTCATGATCAATCCTGTTTCTCGCTTCCAAACTTCCAGTAGAGGCGATGGTTAAAGAAACCAATGATATAGGCTGTATACCTGGTTTCAATCAGGCACTGAATCCCTACCAGGTATACTTGAACACCCCTTCCCATGACCGGTCGCCACCGCTTGCCAGATCGCTCGGCATCATCCGTGGCGACGCCGTATCACCCGGATTCCGGGCCTCTACGACTCGCACGTAGATGCCCGGAATCCGGTCCAAGGCTTAAACCAATTCGGCTAAAGAGGCCGGATTGAAGCCCTTCAGATCTGCGTAATCGCCTTTTTCCACTTTGGCGACCCAATCCTGGTCACTCAGCAGAACACGCCCTACTGCGATCAGATCAAACTCTTCGCGCTCCATTCGCTCGACAAGCCGATCCAGGCTCGCAGGGGTCGATCCCTTGCCGGCGAATGCATGAGTAACATCATTATCCAGCCCGACCGAACCGACGCTGATGGTCGTGGCGCCAGTGACTTTCTTCGCCCAGCCCGCGCAGTTCAGCCCGTTCTCACCATCAATTTCGGGGAACTCAGGGTCCCAGAAGCGTCGCTGCGAGCAATGCAGAACATCAACACCTGCTTCAACCAGCGGCAGCAGCCAGTCTTCCATCAGTGCAGGAGTCTCGGCGAGGCGCACCCCGAAGTCCTGCTGCTTCCATTGACTGACGCGCATGATGATGGGAAATTCGGGCCCGACCGCATGACGCACAGCAGACACGATCTCAGCGGCAAAACGGGAGCGCTCTTTGATCGTCGGTCCGCCATAACGATCGGTGCGCTGATTGGTACCGGCCCAGAAGAACTGATCGATCAAATAACCATGCGCCCCATGGATCTCAACGGTGTCGAAACCCAGGCGCCTGGCATCCGCCGCCGCCTGGGCGAACGCAGCAACTGCGTCTGCAATATCCTCCTCGCTCATCGCCACACCGCGAGGGACGTTTGGCGAATCGAGGCCAGACGGGCTTTCAACCGGCGCATCAGGCTCCCAGCCGCTGACGTCACGCACTGCGCCGGTGTGCCAGAGTTGCGGCCCCATACGCCCCCCGGCAGCGTGAACAGAATCGATCACGTTCTTCCATCCGGCCAGCGCTGCTGCACCGTGAAAAAAAGGAATACCGGGACCGTTACGTGAAGCGGGACGATTAATGACGGTGCCTTCTGACAAAATCAATCCGACCCGACCTTCAGCCCGCCGCCGGTAGTAGGCAGCGCTACCTTCACCAGGGATGCCCTCTGGGGAAAATTGCCTGGTCATCGGCGACATGACAATCCGGTTTTTCAGTTCAAGCGAGCGGATGGAAAGAGGACGAAATAAAACGCTGGTATCTGGGTTTGACATTGGATGGACTCCATTTGCTTTTGGAAACCATATAAGTATATTTTGTAAACTAAATGTCAATTAGGCACCTAGAATCGCCTAGGTATACATGAGGAAACTTCGATGCTGGAATTAAAGCCGCAATGTTTTTCGTCGGAGTGCCCAAGCCGGGCGCTGTTCGACCAAATCGCAGACAAGTGGTCGATGATGGTTCTGGCGGTACTTGATGACGGGCCGCATCGCTTTAACGCCATCAAGCGTCGCCTCGAGGGCGTCACTCAGAAGGCCCTGACACAGTGCCTGCGGCGACTGGAACGAAATGGTCTTGTCTCGCGCCAGGTCATCTCGTTTTCGCCCGTGGCAGTCCAGTATGAGATCACCCAACTGGGTCGAACACTGCAGCAGCCATTTCGCGAATTGCATAAATGGACGCTCGACAAATTGCCTGAGGTTGAAACGGCCCGGTTGAAGTTTGACGAGGCCGCGCAGGTAAGCCCGGCGGAGTGAATGCCTTCGCAGGTTTACCCGCGGTATCCCTGAACCTACCAACGCTACTTTAAGTGCCTAATTGACTCCAGGTTTATCGCGTATACCTTGTAAGGGTCGCCAAAGATGGCCGCATTTCGATGCCTTATTGCGACCTTTGATCAACGCCTCTCTGCGACTCTCGACGATTGGCCAAGCGCCTTCGATATCGACGCGGCAGCGCTGATCCCAACGGCCTGACCTGTTTTGGAAAGCCCAATATGACGAGGACTAAAATGCGCGAAAATCTTCAGTTTTACATCGATGGTTCGTGGGTGGAGCCCGCTGGCAATATCGTAATGGATGTCATTAATCCGGCTGACGAAACGGTTGCCGGCCAGGTTGCGCTCGGAGGCACCCTCGATGTCGATAAAGCGGTCGCAGCGGCAAGAGCCGCCTTCCAGACGTTCTCACAAATATCGGTTGAGGAGCGTCTTGCACTCTTTGATCGAATCATCGCGGCCTACCAGTTGCGCGCACAGGATCTTGCGATAGCAGTGTCCGACGAAATGGGCGCACCGCTATGGCTTGCCGAGCAATTGCAAGTCACGGCCGGCCTGGCCCACATTCAAATCGCTCGCGCCGCGTTAGCCAAATACAGTTTCGAACACGCGATGGGCACCACTGAGATCGTACGCGAGCCGATTGGCGTTTGTGCGTTGATCACGCCGTGGAATTGGCCGCTCAACCAGTTGACCTGCAAGGTGGCCGCGGCGTTGGCGACAGGCTGCACGATGGTGGTGAAGCCTTCTGAAGTGTCGCCTTTCTCGGCGACGATCTTTACCGAGATCATGCATGATGCCGGTGTACCAGCCGGTGTTTTTAATCTGGTACATGGAGACGGCAAAGGTGTTGGCGACGCACTGACGGGCCATCCTGAAGTCGATCTCGTCTCGTTTACTGGATCCACCCCCGCCGGCATCCAGGTAGCGCGCAATGCGGCACTGACGGTTAAACGCGTACACCAGGAACTGGGCGGAAAGTCGCCGAACATCCTTTTGCCGAGCGCTGACTTTCCGTCAGCCGTGGCGGCGGGCGTGGCTCAAATGATGCTCAACAGCGGTCAATCATGTAATGCGCCGTCACGGATGCTTGTTCCATTTACACGAATGGATGAGGTAGCCGATCTCGCGCGCACGGCGGCAGCGCAGTGGGTTGTCGGACACCCGGCAAGTAACGCGAAAATGGGCCCGGTCGCCTCCGAGGCACAGTGGCGCAAGATCCAGAACCTGATCCAGGTCGGCATCGAAGAAGGTGCAACGCTGATAACAGGTGGTCTCGGCCGACCCGAAGGGCTCGACACCGGTTTCTATGTGCAGCCGACCGTCTTCTGCAACGTGACGAATGACATGACTATCGCCCGCGAGGAGATCTTCGGCCCGGTGCTTGTCATCATCGGTTATGCCGATGAAGCCGACGCCGTGGCGATCGCCAATGACACCGTATTCGGCCTTGCCGCTTATGTTCAGGGCGAACATGCAGCCGCCGAGGCAGTGGCGCGTAAACTTCGGGCCGGACAAGTCACGCTCAATTATGCCGACATGGATTTGGCGGCCCCGTTCGGGGGATACAAGCAGTCGGGTAACGGTCGTGAATGGGGAGAAGTTGCGTTCGGCGATTTTCTCGAAACCAAAGCGATCGTTGGCTTTCGCCGGGCGGTGTGACATGCCTGCTGCCGGCCATGCGGCCATGGGCAGAGTAACCGTCAAACACCAACCAACCATGCCAGGCCATTCGGTTACGCTTTATAAATCGGCACCTATGGCTTAGATGACGTAGCGGTATGATCACGTACCGCTACTCATCGTTATTGAGCACGGGGCAGACTTATCAGATGCCCAGGCGCTACTGCGGAAAAGATACCCCTACCATCGAGGTTACTCACTCATATCGTCTCAATACCCGAACTATCTTGGCTCTCAGGCCATGCCGACATCGCGACATCAATGAGGCCGCCAAGTACCTGGTTAGTCGCCCCGACTGAAGGCAGATTTACCACAGCCTGCAGTATTCCGAAGTAATACCAAGCCAGTAGATCCAAATCGACATGCTGCCCTATCTCACCCTCCAACCGGCCATGAGTCAAAATATCCACAAAAATCTGTCGCTGCTGACAAGCCGCAAAATTCGCGGTTTTCTTTCCTGTGGCAGTGAGGTCTTCTTGCTCAGCGTTACTGCGAGATATCAGGCAACCAGGCGGACGCTCCACGCCAAATTCCTTCGGAAGAAACTCTCGTAGCAGTGCTTCTATGCTCGCCCTGGAGGTCTGTGCCCGGGTCGATCTCATTCGCGTTAATACACGGTCGGTATATAGCTGAAGCGACTCGTTGAAGAGCCCATCCTTATCATGGAACCGCTGGTACAGGCTTGATCGAGACAACCCCGTTGCTTCAGTCAGATCGCTGACCGATGCGTTTGCGTACCCATGCCGCCAGAAAACAGCCGTCGCCGCCTTCAGGACTGCACTTTCGTCATATTGCGGTTTACCGCTCATAAATCCTCCGTTGACAACATGGAACGATCAGACCAGGATACTTGGACTGATCGTTCCACCATATAGGAAGATTTCATCATGCTCAATCAATCGACCAATCGGACGCAACCACTGAGCATCGCCGTTGCCGGCGCGACGGGCCGCGTAGGCAGGCGATTGATCAGTCAGTTAGCGCAAGACCCAGTCACCCTACTGGCGCTCACACGGCAAAAATCATCCACCGCTTTTGCCCCAGGGGTGGTTGCTGCCGAGTTGGATTTTGATCAGCCGGCAACGCTCAGAAAAGCACTTGCCGGTGTCGAGAAGCTGTTCATTGCTCACGGCACTTCACCCCAACAAGTCGCCAACGAGATTGCCCTTATTGACGCTGCCGTAGAAATGGGCGTGCAGCACATCGTAAAGCTTTCGGTTATGGGACCATCGACCCCTATCAATCCATTTGCCTGGCATTCATTGATAGAAGCCCACCTGGGTCAACAACCTATCGCCTCTACCGTATTGAGACCTACCACATTCATGGATGTGCTCAAGCGTACTGGCAACGCTGTTGCAACGGGCACTTGGGCCGGCGCCGCAGGCAATGGACGTGTAAATCTTATAGACACTCGAGATGTAGCGGACTCGGCGCGCATAGCATTACTGGAGGAAGTAGCAGAAGGCTCACAACGTGCGTATCACCTGACTGGGCCGCGAAACTGGACAATGCCGCAAGTTGCCGAGGAATTATCCAGTCTGTTAGGCCACACAGTCGCCTATACCCATCGGTCTCCAGCCGCACAGCATTCAGCGTTAGTTGCCGATGGACTCTCCCCGTTTGTAGCCGAGATTCTCGTGGGGCTTGATCGCATCTTCCATGATTCCATACTGACAGAACGAACCTTTACGGTTGAAGACCTCACGGGTACCCCACCCCGTTCGCTGTCCGCATGGCTCCGTGAAAACCTTGAGGCCTTCAAGAAATAGGAACTACCGAGCATTAGAACTCGATAGCAGACGCACACCTTTTAAATCTCAAACTAGAGGTTGCTGTTCATGAGAGCATTCAAACATCCGGAAGCCAGGGAGTTCATCCTTGAGCGTGTTCTCTATGCGTTAAGCATCAGTCAGCACAGAAAAACTCGCTGATCTTCCAAGGTGGAAGATGGGAGTAACCTCATCTTTTCAAAGCCGCTTCGCCTTCGCCAGCTCAGCGATCAGAAAATCCCTGAACGCCGAAACCGCCGCCGGTAGATTGCGCCCAGCCATGCTTTGCAGTTCGATGCGCCGCGCCTGCATGCCTTCATCAAGGATCGGCAAGCATTGCAACTGCTTGTCCGCCACCTGTTGGTGCAAGGTCATTTCGCTGGCCAGGCTGATGCCTCCCTCTTCACGGACGAAACTGTAGAGCGCGGCAACGTAATTAGTGGTCAATACCGGGTCGAACAACAACCCCTGTACGCCGCAACAGATGTCGAAGAGTTGCCGTATCGTAGTGTCGGCCTTGGGTAACGCAATGGGCCAGGGTTGCAACTCGGCGAGGTTGACAGACTCCCGCCCGGCCAAGGGATGGGCATTGGAGACCACGGCAAAAATCGCCCCGCTCAGGACATGCTCGACCTTGATTTCCTTTTGCGGCGTCAGGCTGAACGTCATCGCCAGATCGGCTTCACCGGAGCGAACCTTCTCGGTCGCTTCAGCGGGTGCACAGACCTCCAACGTAAAATGAATGCCCTGGTACTCACGCCTGAACGCGCTGATGCTCCTGGGCATGTATTCCAGGGCAAATCCTTCCGAACAGGCAACATGCACATGGCCGCGCTGCAAGCCATGCAACTCGGTAATTTCCAGCACCACCTGCTCGGCCTCAAGCTGCGACTTGCGCGCATAAGCCGCCAGTCGCGCCCCCGCCTCGCTGAGCACCATGCCGCGGGCACGACGCTCAAACAGGCTGGCATCCAGGGCCAACTCAAGCTTGGAAATTTGTCGACTCACCGCTGATGCCGCCACATTCAGCCGCACGGAGGCCTCGCTGATCGATCCGCATCGGGCGACTTCAAGAAAATAGCGCAGTGCCGTGGACTGCACGCCATACAGCTGCATCGGAGCCCCCAAGGATTGCCTTTTCGGCAAAGGAAGTATCGAAATATTGTGCTTGCGGCATTGATAGCCCTTCCCTACATTCGTGTCCAGACCAAAAAAAACAGCGCCCGACCTTTTCCTCCTCCTTCTACGCATTTGCGATTCGCTGCCCTTTGATTCAACCACTCTCGCCAACGGAGACGACGGCATGGGCATCAAAGGTTTCGCCTGCAGTATCGCGCTGATGGGCCTTATCAGCAGCTTTCCGGCGCATGCCGGCAAAGCCAACGACACCCTGGTTTACGCTTCCGACAGCGAGCCTGAAAACATCAGCCCCTATCACAACGATTTACGCGAAGGCGTGATTCTCGGCCGGCTGATCTGGGACAACCTGATCTACCGCGATCCCAAAAGCGGCGAATACAAACCCATGCTGGCCACCAGCTGGAAGCAGGTCGACGACACCACCCTCGACTTTGAGCTGCGCAAGGGCGTCAAATTTCACAACGGCGACGCCTTCACCGCCGACGACGTGGTGTTCACCCTCAACTACGTGGTGTCGCCCGAAGCGAAAGTCGTTACCGTGCAAAACGTAGACTGGATCAAGGGCGCCGAAAAAACCGGTGACTACAGCGTCCGCCTGTATTTGAAGAAGCCGTTCCCGCCGGCACTGGAATACCTGTCCAACGCCGTTCCGATGTTTCCCAAGCAGTACTTCGAGAAGGTCGGCCTGGCCGAATTCAGTCGCAAGCCCATTGGCACCGGGCCGTATAAAGCCGTGTCGGTGGTGGCCGGCGAAGGCGTGACCATGGAGATCAACAAGGACTACTTCCCGGACAGCCCACAAGGCAAGCCCCATATCAGCCACCTCAAGTTCCGCGTGATCCCGGATGCAGAAACCCGTCTGGCCGAGTTGATGACCGACGGTGTCGACTGGACCTGGCGTGTGACCTCGGATCAGGCGGTCGACCTCAAGGGTATGCCGAACCTGACCGTGACCAGTGGCGAAACCATGCGCATCGGTTTCCTGATTCTTGATGCACGGGGCACCTCCACTGAAAACTCACCGATGAAGAACCTCAAGGTGCGCCAGGCCATCAACCATGCGATCAACCGCAATGCGCTGGCCACGCAATTGGTGGGGGGCGAAGCCAAGCCCTTGCAGGTTGCCTGTTATCCCGGCCAGTTCGGTTGCGATACCACCGCGGCCACGGTCTACAACTATGACCCCGCCAAGGCCAAGGCGCTGCTCGCCGAAGCCGGTTACCCAAATGGCTTCGAGACAGAAATCTTCGCTTATCGCGACCGTGATTACGTCGAAGCCATCATCGGCAACCTGCGCGCGGTGGGCATCAACGCCAAGCTGCGCTACTTGAAGTACGCCGCCCTGCGCGATCAGCAACGTGGCGGCAAGGTGCCCATGTCGTTTCAGGCCTGGGGCTCGTTCTCGATCCTCGACACCTCGGCGTCGGCCGGTACCTGGTTCAAGGGCAATCCGGACGACAACATCAAGGACCCACAAGTCCAGGGCTGGTTGCAGACCGCCGACAATGCCCTCGACCCGCAAGTGCGCAAGGACAACTACCGCAAGGCCTTGCAGCGCATCAGCGAGCAGGCCTACTGGGCGCCGCTGTTCAACTACTCGATGAACTACGCCTACACCTCGGAACTCGCGTTCACACCGTACCCGGATGAGCTGCCGCGTTTCGTCGAGTCCACGTGGAAGTAATACGTAACCGGGCGCACGGACTCTCGTGCGCCACGGACACGTCCTCACACTTGTCATCCATTGGATATGAGGAAACTTGCCATGCTTGGATTCCTTCTGCGCCGCCTGGGCATCGCTGTTTGCGTTGCCATTACCGTGTCGGTGATCAGCTTTTCTCTTTTGCACCTGTCCGGCGACCTCGCCACTGCCATTGGCGGACCGGAAGCCACCAGCGAGCAGATCGAACAGATTCGCGTGCAGTACGGCTTGAACAAACCGCTGCCGACCCAGTACTTCAACTGGCTGGGCGATTTGCTGCGGCTGGACCTGGGCAACTCGTTTTTCTTTCAGGAATCGGTCTACAACCTCGTCGCCAGCCGCTTGCCGATTACCCTGGGGCTAGGTGCCATGGCGCTGGGGATCGCCTTGCTGGTGGCCATTCCACTGGGCGTGCTGGCCGCAGTCAAACGCGACACCTGGGTTGACCGGCTGGCCTTGAGCATCGCGGTGCTGGGTCAGGCGATGCCAAGTTTCTGGTTTGCGCTGATGCTGATCGTGGTGTTCGCGGTGACGCTCAAGTGGCTGCCGGTGTCCGGCAACGCGACCCTGCTGCACTTCGTCATGCCGGCCATTGCCCTGGGCTACTACGCGACGCCGGCAATCATGCGCCTGACCCGCGCCGGCATGCTTGATGTACTCAGTTCCGATTACATCCGCACCGCTCGCGCCAAGGGCCTGCGCCCTGCCCGCGTGCTGTTCAAGCATGCACTGCGCAACGCGCTGATTCCGGTCGTCGCGCTGGCGGCGGTGGAGTTCGGCTTCATGCTCGGCGGCTCGGTGGTGATCGAAACCGTGTTCTCCCTGCAGGGCATCGGGCAACTTGCCTGGGACGCCATCGCCCGTGACGACTTTCCGGTGGTACAGGCCGTGGTCCTGTTGATTGCGGTGATCTACATCATCCTCACGTTGCTGGCCGATGTGCTCAACGCACTGCTCGACCCGCGTATTCGCGTGCGCTAGGAGGCCTACATGAGCACCCCCACTACCCTCGCGATCAATGACTACCTGCCACCACCGAGCAGCCTGAGCCGAGTGCTTGGCAAGAGCTTGCGGCATCGGGGTTTCGCCATCGGCGCGGTGTTGTTGCTGATTATCTTCGCAGGTGCACTGTTCGCGCCGTGGCTGGCACCTTACGACCCTTATGCGCAAGACGTGATGCTGCGCATGAAACCACCGGTATGGATGGCCAACGGCACCTGGGAATACGTGCTCGGCACCGACAAGCTGGGCCGTGACTACCTGTCGAGACTGCTCTACGGCGCACGTATTTCGCTGTTCATCGGCATTGCAGCGGCGCTGATTTCCGGCTTCATCGGCACGCTCATGGGGCTGTTGGCGGGCTACTACGGCGGCAAGGTCGATGGGTTTATCAGCTACCTGATCACCACCCGGCTGGCGATGCCGGTGGTGATGGTCGCGCTGGCCTCGGCCTCGTTGATGGGCGGCTCACTGAAAGTGGTGATCGTGCTGCTCGGCTGCCTGTTATGGGATCGCTTCGCGGTGGTGGTCAGGGCCTCGGTGCAACAGATTCGCGATGCTGAATATGTGGCGTCGGCCCAGGCGCTCGGCTGCTCGACCCTGCGCATTCTGGTGAGTGAAATCCTGCCCAATCTGGTCGGCGCACTGATCGTCGTCGCGACGCTGGAAATGGCCCACGCGATCCTGCTGGAGTCGGCCCTCTCGTTCCTCGGGGTTGGCGTGCAGCCACCGACGCCGTCCTGGGGCCTGATGATCGCGGAAGGCAAACCCTACATGTTCTTTTCCCCGTGGGTCATCGCCATTCCCGGCGTCGCCCTGATGATTCTGGTGCTGGGCATCAACCTCGTCGGCGATGGCCTGCGCGATCTGATCCTGCCCGACGGCCGTAACTGATAGACCGCCGTAACTGATAGAGGGAACCGAACATGGCACTACTCCATGTAGAAAACCTGCGCGTGGACATCCCCATGGGCAACAGCCCGACGCCGGATGACATGCTGCATGCCGTACGCGGCCTGAGTTTTGAAGTCGAGCGCGGTGAAATGCTGTGCATCGTCGGGGAATCCGGCTGCGGCAAATCCCTGACCTCGCTGGCGTTGATGGACCTGTTGCCACGCAAGGCAAAACGCACCGCGTCCCGGCTGACGCTGGACGGCATCGACATGCTCGGCCAGAGCGAGCGGCGCATGTGCGACCTGCGCGGCAACCGCCTGGCGATGATCTTCCAGGAGCCGATGACCTCGCTGAACCCGGCCTACAGCATTGGCGATCAACTCAGCGAGGTACTGACCCAGCATCGCAAGGTCTCACGCAAGGAGGCCCTGGGGCGCGCCGCGCAGATGCTGGAGAAGGTCGGGATCAGCAATGCCACCGAGCGCTTGCGCCAGTATCCGCATCAACTTTCCGGCGGGCTGCGCCAGCGGGTGATCATCGCCATGGCGTTGATGTGCGAACCGGACCTGATCATCGCTGATGAGCCCACCACGGCCCTGGACGTGACCATTCAAGCGCAGATCCTGCGCTTGATCCGCGACATCCAGAAAGAACTTGGCCTGGCGGTGATCTTCATCACCCACGACCTTGGGCTGGTGGCACGGATCGCCGACCGGGTCGCCGTGATGTATGCCGGGGAAATCGTCGAAACCGCCCCTGCGCTGCAACTGTTCGAAAATCCGCAGCATCCGTACACCCGGGGTCTGCTGGCAAGTATTCCAATCCCTGGCCGGACCAAACCGGGTGAGGCGCTGGGTTCGATTCCAGGCCTGGTGCCGAGTCTGGTCGGCGAACAGCAAGGGTGTGCGTTCCGCAATCGTTGCGGTCAGGCGATCCCGGCCTGCGCGCAAAACATCCCCGAAGTCGAACAGGACGGGCACATGGCGCGCTGCCTGTTCGCCGCACCGGCCCCGGCACCGATTCGCCTTCAGGAGCGTGCAAGGTCATGAAAAAAGACATCGCTTTGGAGCTGTGTGACATCCGCCGCGAGTTTCGGATCAACCAGGGCTTTTTCAAACCCGCCGCCACCCTGAAGGCCGTGGATGGTGTTTCCCTGCGCCTGATGCGTGGCGAGACCCTCGGTCTGGTGGGCGAGTCCGGTTGCGGCAAAAGTACCCTGGCCAAGATGCTGCTCGGTCTGTTGCCGCCCACCAGCGGCGACGTGTTGGTCAATGGCAAACACCTGGCGGCGACTGATCGCAAGGAAATGTCCCGGCATATCCAGCCGATTTTCCAGGACCCGTATTCCTCGCTGAATCCACGCAAGACCCTGCGCGAAATCGTTACCCTGCCGCTGATCGTGCATGCCATCGGCAGTACCGCCGAGCGCCGCAGGAAGACCGAAGCGATGCTTGATGTGGTCGGCCTGCCCAAGCGGGTGATCGACAGCTACCCGAGCCAGCTGTCCGGCGGACAACGCCAGCGGGTGGCGATTGCCCGGGCGCTGATCATGCGCCCTGACGTGTTGATCTGCGACGAGCCCACCTCAGCGCTGGATGTGTCGGTGCAGGCGCAGATTCTCAACCTGCTGCAGGACCTCAAGCGCGAATTCGGCCTGACCTATCTGCTGATCAGCCATAACCTGGCGGTCATCGAACACCTCGCCGACCGGGTCGCCGTGATGTACCTGGGGCGCATCGTCGAAGAACGCACGCGCGAATCGTTGTTCGCTCAACCCGGTCACCCATATACCCGCGCCTTGCTGGATTCGGTGCTCACGCCCGATCCGCGCCTGGGCATTCCCGAGATCGGCCTGCACGGCACCTTCCCCAACCCCATGTCACCGCCGTCCGGCTGCGCCTTCCACCCGCGCTGCCCGAGCTGCTTCGCCCCCTGCAAAACGGCCTACCCGGCCAATGGTCCGCTTATCGGCGGCAACGTGCGTTGCCACCTTCACGACACTTCTGCCCAAACACTGGAGCTTGTCCACTCATGAGTCGTTCACTGGCTATCAGCAACACCACAGCACAATTCGACAACGGCGAGTTTTTCAATCTGCTCCAACGCAGCGTCGCCTTGCACACCGAAAGCCAGGCAGCGGACAGCCAGCCCGAGCTGTATCGCTACCTCAATGAGTTCATCACCCCACATGTCGAGGCGATGGGTTTCAGCGTCAAGATCCATGACAACCCGGTGGCCGAGCGCGGCCCCTTCATGATCGCCACGCGCATTGAACACCCGGACCTGCCGACCGTGCTCAGCTACGGCCACGGTGATGTGGTGCGCGGCTATGAGGCGCAATGGCGCGAAGGCCTGTCGCCGTGGCACGTCATTGCCGAAGGCGATCGCTGGTACGGCCGCGGCACGGCGGATAACAAAGGCCAGCACCTGATCAACCTGACCGCGCTGGAACAAACGCTCAAGGCGCGCGATGGCCAGCTGGGTTTCAACGTCAAGCTGCTGCTGGAAATGGGCGAAGAAGAAGGCTCGCCGGGCTTGAACGCATTCTGTGCCGCCCACAGCAAAGAGCTTGCGGCGGATATCTTCATCGCCTCGGACGGCCCGCGCCTGGCGGCATCACGCCCGACGATTTTTCTCGGCTCGCGCGGGGTCTTCAACTTCGAGCTGGTGGTCAACTTACGTGAAGGCGCCCATCACTCCGGCAACTGGGGCGGGTTGCTGGCCAATCCCGGCATCATCCTGGCCAATGCCATCGCGAGCATGGTCGATGAACACGGTCGGGTGAAAGTGGCGGGCCTGATGCCCGAGACACTGCCGGAGCCGGTTCGGCAGGCGTTGGCCGATATTGCCGTGGGTGGCGGACCGGGCGATCCGGACATCGACGCCAATTGGGGTAACCCGCAGCTCTCGCTGAGCGAAAAGGTGTTCGGCTGGAACACCCTCGACGTCATCGCCTTCAAGACCGGCAACCCAGACGCCCCGGTGCATGCGATTCCCGGCAAGGCTAACGCCCACTGCCATATCCGCTTCGTGGTCGACAGCGACTACACGACCTTTATCCCGGCGGTACGTACCCACCTGGATGCGCATGGCTTCAGCAATGTCGAGGTCAAGCAAAGCCGCATCGATGTGATGCATGCCACTCGGCTGGACCCGCAGAGCCCTTGGGTCGATTGGGCGCTCGGCTCCCTGGCACAGACCACCGGCAAAAAACCTGCGCTGCTGCCAAACCTCGGTGGTTCGCTGCCCAACGACGTGTTCGCGGACGTGCTCGGCCTGCCGACATTGTGGGTGCCGCACTCGTACCCGGCCTGTTCACAACATGCGCCGAACGAGCACTTGCTGGCGCCGGTGGTCAAGGAAAGCCTGCAAATCATGGCCGGGCTGTTCTGGGACCTGGGCAACGACGCGGCACGCCTGACCCGGGAACATCAGTTACGGGAGCAGGTGCAATGAGCGCCACACCACAACAGGCCCTGGACTGGCTTGCCGACCAGCACCAAGCCATGGAAGCGCTGCTGCGGCGGATCGTCGACACCGACTCCAACAGCTATGACAAGGCGGGTGTCGACGCCGTGGGCGCGCTGCTCGCGGCTGAACTGGAGGCCGACGGCATCCTGCTCAAGCGCATACCGGCCGAGGGTTTTGGTGACGTGCTGCTCGCCGAAGTGCCAGGCGATCCTGGAAAGCCGGTGCTGTTGCTGGGCCATCGCGACACGGTCTTCCCCAAGGGCACCACCACGACTCGCGGCTACAGCCGCGACGCCAACCTCGCCTACGGCCCCGGCGTCGCCGACATGAAAGGCGGCCTGGTGCTCAATTGCTTCGCGCTCAAAGCACTCAAGCGCGCCGGCCGGTTGCCCTATCCGGTGCAGGTCCTGTACACCGGCGACGAAGAAATCGGCTCCGGCAGCGCCAGGCCCCATATCGAAAACGCCGCCCGTGCCGCCCGCGCCGTGCTCAACACCGAACCTGGCCGGGCCAGCGGCAACGTGGTCAGCGCACGCAAAGGCGGGGCCACGCTGATCATCGAAGTCAGCGGCCGCGCGGCGCATGCCGGGGTCAACCATGCCGACGGGGCCAGCGCCATCGAGGCCCTGGCACGCAAGATCGTCAAGCTGCATGCCTTGACCGATTACCCGGCCGGCATCACCACTAACGTTGGGCTGATATCCGGTGGTACGTCGAGCAACACCGTCGCGCCCAGCGCCTGTGCGCGGCTGGACGTGCGCTTCATCGAACTCAAGCACTGGGATCGGATCTTCAGCGCAATCCAGGCCATCGTCGCCGAAGAAGAACTGATCGGCACCCGCGCCGTCCTCAAGGAAGCGACGACCTTTCTACCGATGGAAGCACGCCACAGCGAACGACTGCTGCACCTCTACCAACAAAAAGCACTGGCATTGGGTTTCAGCGTCGAAGGCGAATTCACCGGCGGTTGCGCCGACTCCGGCTTTACCGCCAGCCTGGGCGTTCCAACCCTGTGCGGGCTCGGCCCGGTGGGTGGCAAGGTCCACACCGATCGTGAATACCTGGAGCTGGACACCCTGGTACCTCGCGCCCTGGCCCTGGTGGCGACCATTCTGGCGGTCGGCGACAGCGTTTGAGGTCATGGTTTTCTACGCGTCGCCGAGGTCAGGGTATCCGACAGGTTCACAGGCAGCTCCTGGCGCTGTCGGGTATCGTTTCAAGGTGACGGGAATGGCTCACTCGGGCGAAATTTTTGACCTGTTCTACTGCTGCAATCACCGAACATTCGGCCGACACGTCTGGCGCTATGGAGTAGAGGCATCGCTTACCCATGGAAAGGCTATGCAATACACGTTCATCCAGTTCACCGAGCACGACAAAAGAACAGTCACTCCTGGCCACTTGCACATCAACGTGCTTGCCAGGCACGGTGTCCACCGCATCGACATGGAGCAGCGCAACATTGTCAAAACAGCTGAACCCTTGATGAATCAAGTCAATATGAGCGCTATCAAGTCCGCACACGATGACCACGATGCGCGTGCAACTTGATGGCTCGCGCATCCACCTCATTGCGTTGGGACGACAATCGACAGTTTGGCTCATAAGCGATGCCTTTATGGTTCCAACAGGCGAATGGACCAGGTCATTGGTTAAATGACGCCGCGTGCCTGCAACACGCTTTTCGCCAGGCTTCGGGTCGCCGCTAACACCGCCTCCACCTGTTGATCCATCTGCGCAGTGGAGGAAGCTATTGTTCCAAGTTCGACCACGCGCAACGGATGACCAAAGACGGACCCCAGCCACGTCATGCCGGAATCCGTGCCAGTTTCGACATCCAGTAAAAAGCTGCCGTGGGAGACGCCGCGCAACAGTTGACTGGCATGGCACGCGTAGGTCCCGTCTGACGGCTCCGGGCTGGACCCGACCTGCAACCAGTCGAGCCTCAACGCCTCGGACTGTTTGATGGCTAGATAAGCCACCTGGTCCCACTCATCTATTGCCACATGCAGCTTGTCGATCATGTACGGGGGCAACGCGGCGCTGGTAACGATCACCACTCCGGCATCCGCCGAAGGCTCCTTGATCCAGACTGCGGATTGCGTTATCGCATGCATGGCGGTACTCCCGGCGGTTGGATAGGAGCAACGTGCTCCGGGTGACGATTCGACGATTCGACGATTCGACGATTCGACGATTCGACGATTCGACGATGGGATCGTGACATTCAATATTGATGCCGACTCACCCATCGCGTCGTGAGCTCCCTGCTTTTTGGCGTTAATCAGCCGTTGCGAAACAGGAAGCTGTAGGCATTCAGCGCAGGCGCCCCACCCAAGTGCGCATACAGCACTTTGGAGCCTTCGGGGAACTCACCACGGCGGACCATTTCAATCATCCCGTGCATGGATTTGCCCTCGTACACCGGATCGGTCAGCACACCTTCCAGGCTCCCGCACAAACGAATGGCTTCCAGCGTGCCTTCGTTGGGCAAACCGTATTCCGGGTAGGCAAAACGTGTATCGAGCACCACGTCGTCTTCGGTGATCTCACGGCCCAGTTCCACCAACTCTGCGGTGTGCCGGGCGATACGCAGGATCTGCGCCTTGGTTTGCTCCGGCTTGGCCGAGGCATCAATGCCGATAACGTTCTTCGAACGGCCGTCCGCGGCGAAACCGACGACCATGCCGGCCTGGGTACTGCCGGTCACAGAGCAGACCACGATGTAGTCGAACGTGAACCCCAGTTGTTTTTCCTGCGCTCGCACTTCCTCGGCAAAGCCGACGAACCCAAGGCCGCCGTAGGGGTGTTCGGAACAACCCGCCGGTATCGGGAACGGCTTGCCACCCCGCGCCACCACATCGTCCATGGCCTTCTCCCAGCTGGGCCGGATGCCGATATCGAACCCGGCGGCGTCCAGTCGTACCTCGGCGCCCATGATGCGCGACATTTCGATATTGCCAACGCGGTCATACACCGCATCGGAGTAGTTCACCCAGTTTTCCTGCACCAGCACGCACTTCATGCCCAGGTGAGCGGCAACGGCGGCCACCTGGCGGGTCTGGTTCGACTGGATACCGCCGATGGAAACCAAGGTATCGCAGCCTTGCTCGAGCGCTTCGGGAATCAAATATTCGAGCTTGCGCGTTTTGTTCCCGCCGAAGGCCAGGCCACTGTTGCAGTCTTCACGTTTGGCATACAGCTCGACCTTGCCACCCAGGTGTTCACTGAGGCGCTTCAAGGGCGTGATGGGAGAAGGACCGAAGGTCAACGGATAACGTTTAAAACGATTCAGGTTCATGACGCTGCTCCTTGATTACTGGACATCAAAGCGCCAGACCGAAAGGCAAAGGTTGCCTTCCAGGTTCTTTCAGGCGGGCTTCGATGAGTTCAATATTAAGAAGATTTCCAAAAAGATGTGTTGCAAACTTCTAGCGCTTAAAGAACTATAATTTCTCGCTATAAATATCGAACATACTTTAATTGCGAATAAACAGTCATGAACGCAATAAACACTCGCAAGAAGCCAAGCGTATCAGCCCCGGTGCCGCAGCCGCTGGATCGAACCGACCGCGCCATTCTCAAGGCCCTGCAACGAGATGCTTCCATCTCCAATGTGGCGCTGGCAGAGAAGGTGAAATTGAGTGCACCGGCGTGCCTCAGGCGCGTCGAGCGGCTCAAGCAAGTCGGTCTGATCAAAGGCATAGTCGCGCTGCTCGACAATGTCGCGCTGGATGCGGGGATGGTGGTGTTGATCGGCGTGGTGCTGGACCGCTCCACACCGGAATCCTTCGCCGCATTCGAGGCAGCCGCACAAAAAGTGTCCGGCTGCATGGAGTGCCATGTGGTGACGGGGGAGTTCGACTATTTCATGTTGATACGAACCAAGGACAGCAACAGTTTCAACCGGCTCCACGCGGAACAGTTGCTTTACCTGCCTGGGGTTCGCCAGATTCGATCATTCATGGGGTTGCGTCAGGTCTTGTCGACCACCCACATTCCCCTTTGAAGCGTCGCTAGTCGAGCAGTCCGCCCTGCTCCCGTACGTGCTTGATGTCTCTCGAGGGCGGGGCTCCGAAACGCCGGGCATATTCACGGCTGAATTGAGCGACACTTTCATAGCCGACGCGCAACGCGGCGGTGTTCACGTCAACACGATCGGTCAACATCAGGCTGCGTGCGGCTTGCAGCCGTAACGCCTTTTGATACTGAACAGGGCTGGTGCCTGTCAGCTTGCGAAAACTGTGATGCAGCGTAGAACTGGCCATTCCTGATCGTTCGGCGAGATCGGCCACGTGCAGCGGTTTGTCGTAGTGATGTTTCAGCCATTCAATGGCTCTCACGATGCCCTTGTCTCGGTAACCGTCGCGGGTGACGCTGCGCAACCACTGCCCTGCACCACTTAACAACAGCCGAACGCATATTTCCCGCTTGATCAGATCCGACATCAAGCCTGCTTCAAGCGGCCGTTCGATCAGCGTAGCGAGTCGAGCGAATGCATCGAGCATCTCACTCGACGCCGCACCGGATACGAAGCCCCGCGCTTGAGTAGCCATTTCCTGCGTGGGGGGGTCCAAGGTCTGGATCACCTCGTTGAGCATGGAAAGGTTGAGCTTCAACACCACGGATAAATAGGGGGTTGCCTCGCTGGCGGCGGTAACGCGGGCCAATGTGGGGATGTCGACCGACGTGACGAAGAACGCCCCCGGCCCGAACTCACAGGCCTCCTCGCCGAACGTGATCTCCTTCGCCCCCTGCAGAATGATGGCCACGCAAGGCTCATAAATGCAGTAAGTGGGCGTACCCAGCTCAGCCATTCGATAAAAGGCCAGACCTGGAATCGATGTTTTGCAGACCTCGTTCAAACCAATCTGCCGGGTGACTTTTTCGATCAGCCGCCTGAGTGCCTGGAGACGCTCGTTGGGCTGTATGGGATCGCGCAACGTCAGAGAATGCAGGTGGCCGGAACCGAACTGCGAGAAGGAACCGCTCGTCATCACATGCGCCCCTGTTTACGGAATGTTCGAGTCTGCTGAGAGTGCGTGACCAACACAAGCGCATCGGCAGGATTGTGCAAAAAATATGGCGTATTAGGGTCACCCGGCCAACCCTCGTTGTTCTAACTTCCAGTACGAATACCGGCTTCGATGATCCCGTGAAACCTCGGTCGCGAAAGGAAAGTAGGATGGACAGACGAGATTTTCTTACTTACTCGGCAGTGGGTACTGTTGCAGCCGCTTTGCTGCCAGCCTCGAGTGTCGCCAGTTCGGCAGCCCCAGCGCCCTCTTTACTGACAGAGCGCGGGAGCGTGATGCGTACGGAAGGCCGGCCAGTGCGCACAGGCCTGCCCCTCAATTCACCCTCGCCTACCCTGCGATACATGACGCCTCAACGCTTTGGCATGGGCGGGACACAGATTGGCAATATCTTTGCGCCGCTCAGCGACGAGCAGGCGGGCCTGGTTCTACAGGCCGCCTGGGACGCGGGTGTAAGGCTTTACGACACGTCGCCGTTCTACGGGTTTGGTTTGAGTGAATATCGGGTAGGCCGCTTTCTGCACGGCAAAAATCCAAACGACTATGTGGTCTCCACCAAGGTAGGACGCGTTTTGACTGCCGCGGGTGGCCCGCGCGCGGACCATGCCATCTGGAAGTCACCCGCGCCCTTCAACTACCGGTATGACTACACCGCGGCAGGCGCACGGCGTTCCGTGGAAGACAGCCTGCAGCGGCTGGGGCTGCCGCGTATCGATATCGTGTTTATCCATGACATCTCGCCCGATAACAGCGAACTGGAAGGCGGTTGGGAAGCGGCGTATCGCATTGCGCGCGCGGGGGCGATGGTTGAGCTTGAAAAGATGCGTGATGAGGGCCTCATCAAGGCATGGGGCTTCGGCGTCAATACGCCGAATGCTGTGGTCCAGGCGATGGCCGGTGATGACCCGACTCCCGACATCGTGTTGCTTGCCTGCCAGTATTCGCTCCTTGAGCACAGCGATGCGTTACGCAACACCTTTCCGGCATTGAGCAGGAAGGGCACCAGCGTTGTGGTTGGAACACCACTGAACGATGGATTCCTGGGAGGACGCAGCCGATACAACTTCAGTTTGGATCTGCCTGCCGGAGCGGTGGAAAAGCGCGCGCGAATCATGGCGGTTGCCAAACGACATGGCATCGACATTCATACTGCCGCCCTGCAGTTCGCGGCAGCACATCCGCAAGTGTCAGCGATCATTCCGGGTGCCCGCACGCCGGGGCAGATCGTTTCCAATGTGCAGGCGATGAAGGTCGGTATCCCAGCAGCCTTTTGGGAGGAGCTCAAGAGCCGGAACCTGATCGATGCCCAAGCACCGGTCCCTTCCTGAGCAGGGTCTACGCCCGTGCAACCTGCTGATGTGGCGCTGGGCCTCATCAACCCGACACTTATCCTCCTGGTTGCAGCAACGCTGCGGGTAGCAGCCGCTTGATCAGCCTATTCCAGTAAACAAACTGCGCACGCGTCCAACTAAAAACACTCGCCCAAGGCCGTAATAAATGAAGATACGCACGTCTTTCATGATTTTAGGCGGCCTGCTTGCGCTGTCCGGCAGTGGCTACTTACTCGCCGACACACTCGCGCTGAGCGTTCCATTGCCGGATCCACTCCCACAGCTAAAAGTGCTGACACTCCTTATAGGTATACACCTGCTCGGCATGTGCTTCGGTCTCGGTGGGGCGACGATGCTGGACCTCTGGATCTTGCGTTGGATGCGCCGGGGCAGCCTCCCGGTTGAAATCGGACGCACCTTTCACTTCATCAGCGACGCGGTCACTATTGGACTCTGCCTCCTGTGGCTTTCAGGCCTTGGTTTCCTTGCCCTTTACGCGATGGAGTCGCCGGAAAAGTTTGAAAACCCCAAACTCTGGGCGAAAGTCATTGTGGTGATCGTCCTGACCATCAACGGAATAATCATCCACGCGCTTGTGCTGCCAGAAGCCCTACGCGACCTGACTCGCCCCTTGCTCTTTGGCGTGTCCCGCAAAAGAGCGGCCTTGTTTCTCGCCTCCGGTGCAGTTTCAGGGGTGTCTTGGTACACGGCTTTTGCCTTCGGCATTTTTCGTGAGTTAAACAATAGTGTCACCTTCACCCTGCTGGTCATCATGTGGCTTACGCTGATAGTCGCCGCCTCTCTCGCCGCAATGCTGCTCTGGTTAAACTCTGCCGCGGGAACCAGAAAACCTCCGTCGCTCAGTCATCCGACGTGAAGATAAAGACCCGCCTGGACATTGCGTGTAACTGCAACGCTTGCCGACCACGGCAAAGCGGCCGGGTCTTCCTCACGCATAGCCTTACCTGTAGCTCGCAAGGCCGTTATGAAATCTGGCGAGAGCGTTGTTCCTCCAGAATCTTTGGCAGATTGCCTTCGATCCAGTCAACCAGGCCTTCGACATGGCGGGCTACTTCAGTTCCCATAGGGGTGAGGCTGTACTCAACGTGGGGTGGCACAACCGGATAGGATTTGCGCAGGACGAAACCATCGAGTTCCAAAAACTGGAGGGTCTGCGCAAGCATCTTTTCGCTGACGCCTCCAATCTTGCGACGCAGATCGCTGAAGCGATGCGTACCCGCGAGCAAGGCCACCAATACTAATACTCCCCAGCGGCTGCTGACGTGCTGGAGCACGACCCTCGAGGGACAATCCGGGTCGAATAATTCACCGCTGCGCAGTCGGTTGGCCACTGTTGCGGGACGGGGTGCTCCAGAGGGCTCGAAATCCGGCATGCTTACTTACCTTTAGGTACGTACTTACGAAAAGTTAGTTAAGGCCCTACTCTGCCTGCTCTATCACTTTTTGTAAAAGGAACCCCTCATGATCGCCGTCACCGGAGCCAACGGCCAACTTGGCCGCCTCGTTGTCCAGCAACTCAAGCAAAAAGTACCCGCGTCCAACCTGGTCGCGCTGGTGCGCAGCCCTGACAAGGCGGGTGATCTAGGCGTGGAGGCACGTGTTGCCGACTATGACAATCCGCAAACCCTGGTCGCGGCGCTCAGCGGAGTCGACACGCTTCTACTCATTTCCTCAAGCGAAATAGGTAAGCGACTCTCACAGCATCGAAATGTCATCAACGCAGCAAAGCAGGCTGGTGTGGGTCGCGTCGTTTATACCAGTGTACTGCACGCGGATACCTCTTCATTGAACCTCGCCGAGGAGCATCGGCAAACGGAAGCCGAGCTCACAGCATCGGGGTTGGCATTCACGATATTGCGTCATGGTTGGTATACCGAGAACTACACCGGCTTTATCGCTGGCGCGTTATCGGCCGGTGAATTTATCGGCAGTGCAGGTGATGGAAAGATTGCCGCGGCGACACGGGAAGATTTCGCCCAGGCCGCTGCCGTCGTGCTCACCCGCGACGATCAAGAGGGGAAGGTCTACGAGTTGGCGGGTGACAGCGCCTGGACGTTATCGGAACTCGCAGCCGAGGTTTCTCGGCAAACGGGCAGGAACATTCCCTACAAGAACTTGCCTGAAACTGACTACGCCTCTGCGTTAATCAATTTCGGCCTCCCGGAGCCACTCGCCCAGGCCCTGGCGGGCTACGATGTCAACGCATCCCAAGGCGCACTTTTCGATGATAGCCATCAGCTTTCGACGCTGATCGGCAGGGCCACGACTTCACTTTCAGCAGCAGTGGCAATCGCGCTCAAAGGGCAATGATCGCAGGACACCGTGGCGCCGCCTCGAAGGTCACTGCTGATCTCCGAGGCGGCGGTTGGTAACGTCTGCATCCGGCATAACCACACTGTTCAAGAGCGATAGGGTGCTGCAGGTGAGGACGTGGTGTCGGTGATTCACCCGATATCGACATTCATGGCGATGTCCCAGGTGCCGGCGCCGTTTTTAGCCAGGCCGATCATCATCAAACCGAGCCACTCGAGCGTCTGGGCCATCGGTAGGCCGCCGACATCCAACGGACGCAGCCCGAGACTCTCAAGGAGGGTCGAGACGCTCGCCTTGGCGTGCGCATCGTCCGCCGCGATGAACGCGTCGAGGCGTTTATCCTTGGTAAGCACATGGCCGAAGAGGGTATTGAACGCCTTGACGACATGCGCGCTGGCCGGGGCGCCCTTGGCGATCTCCTGCGCACCGGAACTGCCGTGAGGGGTAACGAGGCCCGAGAGATCGGGAGCGACCGGGTTGGTGATATCGATGATCACCTTACCGTCTAGCGCTTTCCCAAAGTCGGCCAGTACCGCCAGCGCATGGGTGTACGGTACGGCGAGAATGACGATCTCGCCCGCCGGGGTGGCGCCGTAAGTCCCTGTGATCGCTCCGGATGCGAGCTTGTCGGCAAGCACCTGTGCCTTGGCGGGATCGCGGCTGACCACCTCGACGGTGTGTCCGGCCTTGGCGATACGGCCGCCGACAGCCGCGGCCATGCCTCCCGAACCGATGATGCTGATAGTGCTCATGTGCAGTCTCCGTTTGAAATCGGGTGGTTTTCCGTCGTTTCTGGACGGGTTACGCCGTCACTTCATCAGTCGGCCGGGAAGTAGTGACCGCCATCAAGATCGGCGAAGAGTCCGGGCTGGGTCGGTTCCCAGCCAAGCAACCGGCGCGTGATGGCGTTCGATGTCGGGGTGTCCAGCGTGACCAGATTTGCAAGGAACCCGAAATAGCCGGGCAGCATCAGCACGTCCGCGGGAATAGACACCGCCGGCAGATTCAACCGGCTGGCAATGGCTTCGGCGATCTGGCGGTACGGGATAGCCACGTCGGCGATTGCATGCCAGCTTCTGCCCGCCGCGCCTTTTTCCAGCGCCAGGCGAAACACGGTGGCGAGGTCACGGGCATGCACGGCCCCCCAACGGTTGGTACCTTCTCCGGGGTAGCCGACAACCCCCTTTTCCTTGGCCAGCCCGATCAACAACGGTAGGAAGCCGGCGTTATCGGTGGAGCTGTGCATGATCTCGGGGATCCGCACGATAGAAGACCGTATGCCCTTTTCCGCGAGACCGATCACCGTGGTTTCCACGATGTTCCGAACTCGCAGGGTATTCTTGTACGGATCGCCGCCTGGAAGGGGCGGATCCTCCTCGGTGGCCGGCCGGCCCAAGCCTTCCCACCCTGGCGAGCCAACGCTTCCAGACACGACCAACGGCTTTGCGCTCCCGGACAGTGCTTCGCCATAGGCGAGCATGATCTCAAGCTCCGCGGCCGCAACAGCGTTGATCCCTCCGGTTGGAATCAGGTCCTGCCGATGCGCGAGGTGAATAACGCCGTCCAAGGCTGCGGCCGCTTCCTTTAGCCCGTCGAGATCCTCGAGATTGCCGCGACGTACCTTGGCGCCGAGCGCAGCAGCCTGCGCCGCGGCCGTGTCAGACCGAGCCAGGGCAGTGACCTCATGGCCGGCGGCGATAAGCTCAGAGATGATGTACGGACCGGAATGGCCGGTGCCGCCGGTAACAAAAACATGCATATGCGTGTTCCTCTTGGGTGATGGGGTGCGGAAAAGGTGCTGGCGGACTGTGCCAGGTGCATTAACGATCCAGCGCCCCGCCGTCAGCTCAAGTCCGTCGGCGGGAAATAATGGCCGTTGTCGAGGCCTTCGATCAGACCGGGCTGAACGGGATTCCAGCCAAGAGCCTGGCGGGTGATGGCGCTCGACGCGGGCAGGTCCAGAGCGGCTACTGCCGCCAGGAACCCAAAGTAGCCCGGCAGCATCAACTCGTCCGCGGGGATGCTCACGGCGGGTATTTCCAGGCGAGCGGCTATGGCCTCGGCGATCTTGCGGAACGGGATGCCCTCGTCGCCGATCGCGTGCCAGGTTTTGCCTGCAGCTCCCTTCTCGAGTGCCAGGCGAAACAGGGAGGCAAGATCGCGGACGTGCACGGCGGGCCACCGGTTCCTGCCGTCTCCCGGATAGCCGACAAACCCCTTTGTTTTCGCGAGCATGATCAGCTGCAGCCGACCGGTTGCACTGTGCAAGAGAGTGGGAATCCGCACGACCGACGACCTGACACCCCGCTCGGCGAGGCCCACGACGGCGGTTTCCACGACATTGCGTGCCAACAGAGTGCCTGAATCGTTCGGGCCGTTAGGCAGAGCGGGATCATCCTCGGTCGCCGGGCGGCCCAGGCTGACCGGGGCGCCGATAGACGCCGCCCTGCCCGCGTTCATGGGCGTGCCGATACTGCCTGCAACGACGAGAGGCTTATCCGTGCCCGCCAGCGCTTCGCCGAACGCGAGGACGGTCGCGAGTTCCGATTCGACTAAGGCGGCGATCCCGCCGGACGGAAGCAGTTCGGCCCTGTATCCGAGGTGGATGACGCCGTCGGACTCGACCGCCGCCGCCTTGAGCCCTTCGAGGTCGGCAAGATCTCCAC
>Ga0207696_1000127_pt1 | contig 135531 bp, 135 predicted proteins | sample KBSS54metaG_FD_184403 | JGI IMG/M metagenome (GOLD analysis project Ga0207696, IMG submission 184403) | Switchgrass rhizosphere microbial communities from Kellogg Biological Station, Michigan, USA - KBS S5-4 metaG (SPAdes) (version 2) | ecosystem: Host-associated > Plants > Roots > Rhizosphere... | reverse complement strand
CGTTACGGGCTTGGGAGGTCACATCGAGCTTGTCGATGCGGCCCTTGATAATTTCACTTATTTCGGAAGGATTGAGTTGCTGCATTGCTCTGCTGCCCCTTCAAACTCAAGATTTCAATGCTTCGGCCAGCTGCGCGAGTTTGCCACGCACTGAACCATCGATTACCAGGTCGCCAGCGCGAATGACGACGCCCCCGATGAGGGAGGCATCTAGCGCGGCGTGCAGTCGCACTTCTCGGCCGAGCCGTGCACTGAGAACCTTGGCGAGTTTGTCTTGCTGTTCGTCGTTCAATGCAAATGCACTGGTTACTTCCACGTCTACGGATTTCTCTTGCTCGGCCTTGTACAGGTCGAACAGAGCCGCGATCTCCGGCAACAGCAGGAGACGGTCGTTTTCCGCGACAACATGAATGAAATTCTGTGCCTGGCTATCAAACTTTTCACCGCACACTTCAATAAAAGTGGCGGCCTTTTGTGCGCTCGTCAGTCGCGGGGCCTTGAGCAGGCGCTGCATGGTGTCGTCTTCCGACACCGCAGCAGCCAGGCCGAGCATGGCTGACCAATTGGCCAGTTGCTGGTGGGCCTGGGCATGCTCGAAGGCTGCCTTAGCGTAAGGTCGGGCCAACGTGGTCAGTTCTGCCATGATCGCCCTCGCTTAGATTTCTGCAGCCAGTTTGTTAACCAGCTCCGCGTGCGCGTTTTGATCGATTGTGGCGCCCAGGATCTTCTCGGCACCGCCTACGGCCAGAGCACCCACTTGGGCACGCAGCGCGTCTTTGACACCGTTCAGTTCCTGCTCGATCTCGGCCTGAGCCTGAGCCTTCACGCGATCAGCTTCGACACGGGCCTGTTCACGGGCCTCGTCGACGATCTGAGCGCCGCGTTTCTTGGCTTGCTCAATGATTTCGGCTGCCTGAGCTTTAGCATCGCGCAGTTGCTGACCCGCTTTGTCTTGGGCCAGCTCCAGGTCGCGAGCTGCTCGTTGTGCAGCGTCCAGTCCATCCGCGATCTTCTTCTGACGTTCTTGCAAAGCCGCGATGACCGGAGGCCACACGAACTTCATGCAAAACAGTACAAAAATGAAGAACGCAACGGACTGGCCAATCAGGGTTGCATTAATGTTCACGCCAACACCTCGCTCGTTCTTTGTTCACACCAATCAGCTCGAAGGTTCGAGAGATTAGCCAGCGAGTTGACCAACGAAGGGGTTCGCGAAGGTGAAGAACAGAGCGATACCAACACCGATCATGGTGACGGCGTCGAGCAGACCGGCAACGATGAACATTTTAACTTGCAGCATTGGGACCATTTCTGGCTGGCGAGCTGCGCCTTCCAGGAATTTGCCGCCCAGCAGGCCGAAGCCGATAGCAGTACCCAGTGCGCCCAGGCCGATCAGCAGAGCAACAGCGATAGCGGTTAGACCAACTACAGTTTCCATCTTTCCTCCCGACTTTTACGTCGTATTGGTTAGGTTTTCTTAGATTAAAGCGGTAAAACAAATCGTTTTTGCAGCAGCCCCGGCAGACTCCCCCCAAGGGCACCCTCCCACCAGGGTGGAAGGGTCATCAGACACGCCAGGCGGGTCTTAATGGTTCTCTTCGTGCGCCATCGACAGGTAGACGATGGTCAGCATCATGAAGATAAAGGCCTGCAGGGTGATGATCAGGATGTGGAACACAGCCCACGCCCATTGCAGGACAACACCCAGACCGCTCAGCCACAGCAGGCCACTGCCGAACATCACGGCGATCAGGATGAACACCAGTTCGCCAGCGTACATGTTGCCGAACAGTCGCAGAGCCAGAGAGATTGGCTTGGCGATCAGTGTCACGAATTCCAGCAGGAAGTTGACCGGGATCAGAATGATCTGAACCAGCATGTTCTTGCTGCTGAATGGGTGCAGGGTCAGTTCGCCGATGAAGCCGCCCAGGCCCTTGATCTTGATGCTGTAGAAAATGATCAGTGCAAACACCGAGAGCGCCATGCCGAGCGTGGCGTTCGGGTCGGTGGTGGACACTGCGCGGAACGGGATCTCGTGGTCGCCGGTCACCAGGGCTGCCAGATGAGGAATCCAATCGACCGGTATCAGGTCGATGGCGTTCATCAGGAACACCCAGGCGAAAATGGTCAGGGCCAGGGGAGCGATCACGGCGCTACGGCCGTGGAAGCTATCCTTGACGCTGCCGTCGACGAACTCTACCAGCACTTCAACGAAGTTCTGCAGGGCGCCAGGCTGGCCCGAAGTCGCCTTTTTCGCCGCCATGCGGAAAATCAGGACGAAAATCAGGCCCAGGGCCACAGACCAGCCGAGAGTATCGACGTGGAAAGCCCAAAAGCCCATTTCCTTGGCTTGTGCTGCGGAGTGGGCAAAGCCCCAGCCGCCGTCTGGTAGTTGACCGAAGGTCAAGTTCTGCAAGTGGTGCTGGATATAGCCCGAAGCGGTTTCTGCTGCCATGGTTGCCTCAAACGCCCTAAGGTCTCGAAAGTCTTGTTTTCATCAGCAGGGGTGCGAACCAGCTGACCAGTTGGGTCAGCACGAAGACACCGAATACTGCCAACGGCGCCAATGGCTTCACTCCTGCAAACGTCAGCGCGAACAGCACTGCCGTCAAAATCAATTTGCCTGCCTCGCCAGCGTAGAACGACCGGACGATGGCTTGCGCGGCTCGGGCTCCGGAAAACCGGAAAGCCTTGTGAGCGAAATACAAATTCGGCAACCAGGCAATCAGTCCTCCAAGGAGGCCTGAATATCCACTGACTGCCCCGCGCCACTGCCACAACGCCAAGGCTGCCAACAGAAACACGACACATTGAGCCAGCAATACCGGAAATACCGCCAAGCGATGGAACGGCAGGCGGTTTGGCGTGCGGGTTTCCATCACAAATTGCTCCTCGTGAGTCGGCGCGCCAAAATCAATGACTTGGCATAATTTGTGCCGACAAAATGCGCGCAGAGTATAGGGGCGGTTAAGCCCCTATTCAACTGCCGGGTAGTGATTTCCGACTGCGCGCTACAAAAGGATTGTTTCAGCGGATGTGGGCGAGCACGCCCTGAAGCTCGTCCAGGGAGTTGTAACGGATCACCAACTGGCCCTTGCCCTTTTGCCCGTGACGAATCTGTACATCAGAGCCTAGACGCTCTGCCAGGCGCTGCTCGAGCCGGGTGATGTCCGGGTCTGGCTTGGCCGCTTCAACCGGTTCCGGCTTGCCGGCCAGCCACTGGCGAACCAGTGCTTCAGTCTGGCGCACGGTCAGGCCACGTGCGACAACATGTCGCGCCCCTTCCACCTGCTGTTCGTCCGGCAAACCGAGCAATGCACGGGCGTGACCCATTTCCAGGTCGCCATGGGCAAGCATGGTCTTGATCACTTCCGGCAGCGAGATCAGGCGCAGCAGGTTGGCCACGGTCACACGCGACTTGCCAACGGCATCGGCCACCTGTTGCTGGGTCAGCTGGAACTCGTGCTGCAGACGCTGCAGAGCGATGGCTTCCTCGACCGGGTTCAGGTCTTCGCGCTGGATGTTCTCGATCAGCGCCATGGCGATGGCGGCTTCGTCGGGCACATCACGAACCATGGCCGGAATGGTTTCCATCCCGGCCTGCTGGCTGGCACGCCAGCGGCGCTCACCGGCGATGATCTCGAACCGGTTGTTGCCGATTGGCCGTACCACGATCGGTTGCATCACGCCCTGGCTCTTGATCGAGTGGGCAAGTTCCTCCAGCGCTTGCGGGTCCATGTCCCGGCGAGGCTGGTATTTGCCGCGCTGGATGACGTCCAGGGGCAGGTGCTGCAATTCTCGCTGGTCGACTTTGACAGCCTGTTCTTCCAGCGCACTGACGGTTGGCCCGCTTAGCAGGGCATCCAGTCCACGTCCGAGACCTCGTTTCTTCACGGCCATGTGGATTCCTTAAGCTTTTTCAGCGCGAGTTTGGCGGCGCTGGCGACGAACCATCTCGCCCGCCAGGGCCAGGTAGGCCAGTGCGCCACGCGATTGTTTGTCGTAGGCCAGGGCCGGCATGCCAAAGCTTGGGGCTTCTGCCAGGCGGACGTTGCGCGGAATGACAGTGTCGTACAGCTGGTCACCGAAGTGTTCCTTGAGCTGCGCGGACACATCGTTGATCAGGCTCAGGCGCGGGTCGTACATGGTCCGCAGCAGGCCTTCGATTTTCAATTCCGGGTTCAGCAGTTCGGCAATGCGCTTGATGTTATCCACAAGGTCGCTGAGACCTTCCAGGGCGAAGTACTCGCACTGCATGGGGATGATCACCCCATCGGACGCCACCAGGGCGTTGAGGGTCAGCATCGACAGCGACGGCGGGCAGTCGATCAGGATGTAGTCGTAGCTCTCTCGGATAGGCGCCAGCGCGGTGCGCAGACGGCTCTCCTTCATCTGCATTTCCAGCAGTACCACTTCGGCCGCGGTGAGGTCACGGTTGGCCGGCAGCAGCTGGTAGCCGCCGTGTTCGGAGAAGTGCATGGCCTGGGATAGGTCGCACTCGCCAATCAACAGGTCATAGACCGAGTTTTCCAGGCCGTGCTTATCCACACCGCTACCCATGGTGGCGTTGCCCTGTGGATCGAGGTCGATCAGCAGCACGCGGCGCTTGGTCGCGACCAGCGATGCTGCGAGGTTGATGCAGGTGGTGGTTTTGCCCACACCACCTTTCTGGTTCGCGATCGCGAATACCTTAGCCATTATTGCGTGTGTTCCCAATCATGCCGTGCGGCGCAGTATCAGCAGATGACGTTGGCCTTGGCAACCCGGTACGGTCAAGGCCTGTGCGCTTTCGAGGTGAAAATCTGCCGGTAATGCTACCAGTTCATCAGCCGGATGCAGCCCTTTCATTGCCAACCAGCGTGTATTCGTGTCACCGAGGTGGCGCGTCCAGTTGCTGAAGTCCTCCAGGCTGCTGAACGCACGGGAGATGATCCCGCTGAACGGCACCTCTGGCTGGAAGGCCTCGACCCGGCTGTGGATAACTTGCAGGTTGTCCAGCTTCAGTTCCAGTTTGACCTGGGTGATGAAGCGGGTCTTCTTGCCGTTGCTGTCCAGGCAGGTGATTTTCTTTTCCGGAAACAGGATGGCCAGCGGCACGCCAGGCATGCCGCCGCCGCTGCCCACGTCCAGCCAGCGCTCGCCTTCACCGATGTGGGCGATCACGCTGAGGCTGTCCAGCAGGTGGCGCGACACCATCTCGTCGGGGTTGCGTACGGCGGTCAGGTTGTAGGCCTTGTTCCACTTTATCAACAGGGCCAGGTAGGCCAGCAGTTGATCGTGCTGGGCCTGGGTCAGTTCGACCCCCAGTTCCCGAGCCCCTTGGGCCAATTCCTGGGAGTGGTGCGGGGTGACCATAGAACTCAAGCGCTTTGCTCCAACTCACGGCCTGCGCCGCGTTTTTTCAAATGAATCATCAACAGCGAGATGGCCGCCGGCGTGACACCCGGGATGCGCGAAGCCTGGCCCAGGGTCTCGGGACGGGTGGCCCCCAGTTTGCCTTGAATCTCCTTGGAAAGCCCGGAGATGGCCGCATAGTCGATATCCACAGGCAGCCGGGTGTTTTCGCTGGCTCGCAGGCGAGCGATTTCGTCCTGCTGACGGTCGATGTAGCCGGCGTACTTGGCCTTGATCTCGACCTGTTCGGCCACCTGTGGGTCGAGGGCACCTTCGCCGGTCACCTCGATCAGGCCGTTGTAGTCGATTTCCGGCCGGGTCAGCAGGCTCATCAGGTTGTATTCGTGGCCCAGTGGCGTGCCGAATTTCTCGGCGATGGCATCGCCGCGCTCGGTACCCGGGCGTACCCAGGTGCTTTTCAGCCGCTGTTCTTCCAGCTCGATGGCTTCGCGCTTGGTGCAGAACGCTGCCCAGCGGGCGTCATCGACCAGGCCAAGCTCACGGCCTTTCTCGGTCAGGCGCAGGTCGGCGTTGTCTTCGCGCAGGATCAACCGGTATTCGGCGCGCGAAGTGAACATGCGGTAAGGCTCCTGGGTACCCAGGGTAATCAGGTCGTCGACCAGCACACCGATGTAGGCCTCGTCACGGCGCGGGCACCAGGCATCACGGCCTTGTGCACGCAGCGCGGCATTGGTACCTGCCAGCAGGCCCTGGGCACCGGCTTCTTCGTAACCGGTGGTGCCGTTGATCTGGCCAGCGAAAAACAGGCCACCGATGACCTTGGTTTCCAGGCTGTACTTCAGGTCACGCGGGTCGAAGTAATCGTATTCGATGGCGTAGCCGGGGCGAACGATATGGGCATTCTCCATGCCGCGGATCGACCGCACGATCTGCAACTGCACGTCGAACGGCAGCGAGGTGGAAATGCCATTGGGGTACAGCTCATGGGTGGTCAGGCCTTCCGGCTCGATGAACACCTGGTGGCTTTCCTTGTCGGCGAAGCGGTGGATCTTGTCTTCGATCGACGGGCAATAGCGCGGGCCAACACCTTCGATCACACCCGAATACATGGGTGAACGGTCCAGGTTGGCGGCAATGATCTCGTGGGTACGGGCGTTGGTGTGGGTAATCCAGCAACTGACCTGGCGTGGGTGCAGTTCCTTGTTCCCCATGAACGACATCACCGGTATGGGCGTGTCACCCGGTTGCTCGGTCATTACCGAGAAATCCACCGAACGGCCGTCGATGCGCGGTGGCGTACCGGTTTTCAGGCGGCCCACGCGCAGCGGGAATTCACGCAGTCGACGTGCCAGCGCCGTGGAGGGCGGATCCCCTGCACGGCCGCCCGAGTAATTTTCCAGACCGATGTGGATAAGTCCGGCAAGGAAGGTACCAGCGGTCAACACCACCGAGTCGGCGAAGAAACGCAGACCCATTTGCGTGACCACGCCGCGAACCTGGTCCTGCTCGACGATGAGGTCGTCGCACGACTGCTGGAATATCCACAGGTTGGGCTGGTTTTCCAGGATCTCGCGTACCGCGGCCTTGTAGAGAATGCGGTCGGCCTGTGCACGCGTGGCGCGAACGGCTGGACCCTTGCGGTTGTTCAACACGCGGAACTGGATGCCGCCTTTATCGGTAGCCAAAGCCATGGCGCCGCCCAGTGCGTCGATCTCCTTGACCAGGTGGCTTTTACCGATGCCACCGATAGCCGGGTTGCAGCTCATCTGCCCGAGGGTTTCCACGTTATGGGTCAGCAGCAGGGTTTTTGCGCCCATGCGTGCTGACGCAAGCGCAGCCTCGGTTCCGGCATGGCCGCCGCCGATGACGATCACTTCAAAACGGGAAGGGAAATCCACCACGCACCTCGTGCCTGTTCATTGATGGGTAATTGGGATAGCTCACCAGTATAGGGACTTACCCCCCCCTAAAGGAACCTTTTGCACAAAATTTAACCAGCTGTGGATGAACGGCAGAAATAAAAATAGAGAAAGAAATTTATAAAAGCTTTGTTTTTATGTTTATTCTTATGCACATGCCTATCTGTGGATAAAGCTCTACAGGCCTTTATCTGCATACTGTACAGAGAAATTGAACCCTGTGATCATGTAGCCCGGAGCCCCTTGGATAACCGGATTTAACCTGTGGATGAAAGTGGTGGTTATCCACAAGGGGTTTTATCTGCATCTTTCGAGCCCGCTTATCACCAGACCTGAGGCATGGTTTTCCACAGGGCTTATTTCACGCCTGTTGGTAAGTTTTCGTGCGAGCGGGCATGAAAAAGCCGCCCGAAGGCGGCCTTGAAATGATCCACAGGTGGATAAGCAGGGTTATCGGCTGACCAGCACCGGGTCATCGCGGTAGCGGTCGGGGAACAGCTTGGCCAGGTTGGCGATCTTGGGCTGATCGTTGATCACGATGTAGAGGCTGTGAGGGTTCTGCACCAGGTAGTCCTGATGGTATCCCTCCGCAGGATAGAAGCCGTTCAGGTTCTCCACAGTGGTCGCCAATGGTCTGGAAAAGACGTGTGCCGCGTCCAGCTGCGTGATGTAGGCCTGCGCGACCTGTTGCTGCTCAGTATTGCCGGCAAACACGGTTGAACGGTACTGGGTGCCCGTGTCAGGCCCCTGGCGGTTGAGTTCAGTGGGGTCGTGGGCCACGGAGAAGTAGACCTGCAGTAGTTGCCCGTAGGTGATCTGCGTGGGGTCGTACGTCACTTGGACCGACTCGGCGTGGCCGGTATCGCCGTTGCCGACTTCCTCGTAATGCGCGGTTCGCGCCAGCCCGCCGGCGTAACCCGAAACCGCCCGAGTCACGCCTTTCACGTGCTCGAACACCCCCTGCACGCCCCAGAAGCAGCCACCGGCGAACACGGCCGTCTCGCTGTGGGCAACTTTTGTACTCTCGTCGAGCTTGGGTGCCGGTACAACCGCCGCAGGTTCTGAAGCCCCTGCACAGGCCGCTGTGGACAATATGCCGATAGCCAGCAGTGAACGGAATAGCGAATTCATGGGCACTCTCCTGCAGAACTTATTCACAACTCAAGCCTTGCCTGAATCCGCGACAGTCATCCACTACCGCGCGGACTCGCTGGAGGTGTATGGGCTCATTGATCCTTTTTCATGGTGTCCTGGGGCAGGGTGTCCTTCTTCATGGTCCCCTTCTGCATGCTCTCGCCTTTCATCGCCCCCTTGGACGTAGTGGTGTCCTTTTTCATCGTCGTGTCCTTCTTCATCGTGTCCTTGGACATGGAACCGCCGGACATGCTGCCGTTGCCCATGGAGTCATTGCTCATGGTATCGGCGGCATAGGCAGCGGCCGTGCCCACAGCCAGACATAGGGACAGGACGATTGTGGATACTTTTTTCATGGTGTTACTCCTTCACGCGTGGGTTAGCCTGCACGACGGGACGCCGTGCGGTGGATAAACACTAGGTTTGTCAGCTGCCACCAAACCAGTTGTAGCCTTGGTCCTCCCAGTAGCCACCGGGGTAGGTGTTGGTGACGAAAATCGCCTGGATATGCTTGGGGTTTTTGTAACCAAGCTTGGTGGGCATGCGCAGCTTCATTGGAAAGCCGTACTGGCGTGGCAGCGTCTGGCCGTCGTAGGTCAGTGCAAGCAACGTCTGCGGGTGCAGGGCGGTGGCCATGTCGATGCTGGTGTAATAGTCATCGGCGCATTTGAAGCCAACGAAGCGGGCACCGGTGTCAGCACCCACGCGCTTGAGGAAGTCGCTGAAGCGTACCCCACCCCAGCGGCCGATCGCACTCCAGCCTTCCACGCAGATATGGCGGGTGATCTGGTCGGTCTGGGCCATGGCCTGCAGTTCCTCCAGGCGCCAGCTGCGCTTGTCCGCCACCAGCCCGGTGACTTCAAGCCGGTAAGTGGCCTGCTCTACACCGGGAGCATCGTCCTCGCCATAAAAGGCGTTGAAGGGGAATGGTCGGGTGATCATCGACTCGTCGTACACCGGTGCCAGCGCTTTGGGGTCGAACAGCCAGCCCTGTACCCGGTCGTTGAAGCGCGAAATGCTTGCCAGGGCCGTTTCCACCTGCTTGTCATTGCTGACGCCACACCCGCTGAGCATGGCCACCCCGCCCAAAGTAAGGCTGCGCAGCAAGAATTGGCGACGGCTGCTGTCATGAATGCGTGGGGCCAGCAGTTTGCGTGCCTCATCAAGAATGTACTTATCCACAGTCATGATGCCCTGCCCCCTTTGCCGGTAATCATCAGCAACAAGGTGCGCGGCACCAGCGCCACCATCACCAGATGCACTGCCACGAAGGCCATCAACAAGGCCATGGCAATGAAGTGCACACGCCGCGCTGACTCGTAGCCGCCCAGCAATTCACGCAACAGGCCGAACTGCACGGATTTCCACAGCACCAACCCGGACATGACCAACAGGGTGATATCCACAATGGCGAACAGGTACGCCAGCCGTTGCACCTGGTTGTAATGGCTGAGGTCGTCGTGCCTGAGCTTGCCGCGCAGGGCTGTGGATAAATCCCGGAGTACGCCGCGGGGCGAGAGCGGGAAGAAGCGCCGGAGCAGGCGGCCGCTGGCTGTATTGAGCATCAGGTAGAACACACCGTTGGCGAACAGCAACCACATTCCGGCGAAATGCCACTGCAACGCGCCGCCCAGCCAGCCGCCGAAGGTCACAGCCTGTGGAAAAGAAAAACCGAACAGGGGCGAGGCGTTATAAATACGCCAGCCGCTGGTGACCATGATCAGTACGGCCAGGGCATTGAGCCAATGGGTCAGGCGCAGCCAACCCGGGTGGCTGGCGCTATCGCTCATGGTTGCTGTGCTGGCCATCGCGGGCTCCGGGTATCAGCGTTCATGGGGCTATAGTTCGGCCCTGCCGATCTCGAAGTCCTCACGCAGACTTAAATTAAATGTGATAACTGCCAGCGGGCTTTTTCGCGACAATGGCGTTCAAGACGCCTGGGGATAACTTCATATGGAACGGCCAAAACGCGTGCTCATCGTTGAAGATGACGCCCACATCGCTGACCTGCTGCGCCTGCATCTTCGCGATGAAGGCTATGTGGTGGAGCACGCCGACGACGGTCATCTGGGCGTGCGCATGCTGGAAGAGGGCCAGTGGGACGCGCTGGTTCTGGACCTGATGCTGCCTGGCATCGACGGCCTGGAGATCTGCAAGCGTGCAAGGGCCATGGCCCGCTACACCCCGATCATCATCACCAGCGCGCGCTCAAGCGAGATGCACCGCATCCTGGGCCTGGAGCTGGGCGCCGATGACTACCTGGCCAAGCCCTTCTCCATGCTGGAGCTGGTGGCCCGGGTACGGGCGCTGCTGCGCCGCACCGATGCCATTTCTCGCAATGCACGGCTGGAGTCCGGCCTGTTGATAACTCATGGGCTCACCATCGACCCGGTGGCGCGTACTTCCAGCCTGGACGGCAAGCCGGTAGAGCTGACGCCACGGGAGTTCGACCTGCTGTATTTCTTCGCCCGTCACCCCGATCAGGTTTTTTCGCGTATGGACTTGCTCAACGAAGTATGGGGTTATCAACACGATGGCTACGAGCACACCGTGAATACCCATATCAACCGCCTGCGAACCAAGATCGAAGAGGATCCGGCAGCGCCACGGCTAATTCTCACGGTGTGGGGGCGCGGTTATAAGTTTGCCACCCTGCCAGCGACCCCACAGGCGGCCTCATGAAATTCCTTACCCTCAGCCAGCGCCTGTCGCTGGTATTCGCCGCCTTGCTGCTGGCGTGCAGCGGCGTGGCGATCTGGCTGCAGATCAGCGCCAGCACTCGCCACGAGCAGGAAGTGGTGCAGCGCCTGTCCAGCGGCCTGGCCGCCCACATCGCCGGCACGGCCCAATTGATGGATACCAGCGGCTGGCGCCCGGAAGCGGTCCACGAGCTGTTCGACAAGCTGATGGCGGTCAACCCCTCCGTGGAGCTGTACCTGTTAACCAGGGACGGCAGGATCGTGGGTAACGGCGCCCCCGACAACAATCTGAAGCGGCAGACCGTGGACCTTGCCCCTGTGCATAAGTTTCTGGGCGGTGCACCGCTGCCGGTACTGGGGCAAGACCCACGCAACCTGGATGTGGATAAAGTGTTCAGCGCCGCGCCAGTGCAGGTGGGGGGCCACGATGGCGGCTACGTCTACGTGGTATTGCAGGGGGAAGCCCATGATGCCCTGGCCGCCGCGCTGTCCCGCGACTCAACCCTGCGGGTGGCCCTGTGGATAATGTTGTTCATGGTGGTGCTGAGCCTGATCATGGGCTTGATCGCTTTCCGCCTGATCACTCGGCCGTTGCGCGCCTTGACGCAAACCGTGCGCGAATTCGACGCCAATGGCGACAAAGCGGTGGTATTGCCACTGGGTGCTGTGGATAAAGGTGATGAGATTGGCGTGTTAAGCACTGCGTTCGCCCAGATGCGCCAGCGTATCGCCGAGCAATGGCAGGAATTGACGCGCCAGGACCAGCAGCGCCGTGACCTGGTGGCCAATATTTCCCACGACCTGCGAACCCCCCTGACTTCGCTGCATGGGTATCTGGAAACATTGCGAATCAAAGATGAGAGCCTGAGCCAGGAAGAACGCCGCCATTATCTGGACGTGGCGCTGGGGCAAAGTAGAAAGGTAGGGCGGCTGGCGCAGGAGCTGTTCGAACTGGCGCGGCTGGAATCAGGCCTGGTTCATCCACAGGCTGAAGCGTTCGCATTGCCCGACCTGGTTCAGGATGTGCTGCAGAAGTTCGAACTGGCCGCCGAGGCACGTCAGCAAAAACTGGAAGTGGACATGCCTGCCGCCGTGCCGACGGTCACTGCGGACCTGGGCATGATCGAACGGGTACTGACCAACCTCCTGGACAATGCCATACGCCACAACCCGCCGGGCACACGGATCATCGTGCGCCTGCAAGGCCAGGGGGCGAAGGTTCAGGTGGAAGTCATCGATACTGGCAAGGGCATTGCGCCGCAGCTGCATGCAGGGCTGTTCACTCGTGCTTCAGCGTTGCGCCGCTCATCACCAGAAAGCGGCGGGTTGGGGTTGATCATTGTGCAGCGGATGTTGCAGTTGCATGGCAGTGATATCCACATCAGCGCAGGGCAGCCTTCGGGTACCATCCTGCGTTTCAGGTTATCCACAGCGGCCTGACGGTTACTTCCCGATACAAAAGCTCGAAAAGATTCGTCCCAGCAGATCATCGGAGCTGAACGCGCCGGTGATTTCACCCAATGCATGCTGGGCCTGGCGCAAATCTTCCGCCAACAACTCGCCGGCACCTGCCAGTGTCAGTTGATCACGGCCATGTTCCAGTGCCGTGCTGGCGTGGCGCAATGCATCCAGGTGACGACGGCGGGCGCTGAAGCTGCTTTCGGCTGTCTGTTCATAGCCCATGCACGCCTTCAGGTGGTCGCGCAGCAGGCCCAGGCCCTGCCCCTCGTCCTTGGCGCTAAGGCTGATGGTCACATGGCCGTCTGCACTTTGCTGCATATCCACAGGCTCGCCAGTGAGGTCTGCCTTGTTGCGAATCAGCGTGACCTTGGCCATGGCCGGGCGGGTTTCAAGGAATTCCGGCCACAGGGCGAACGGATCACTGGCCTCCGGCGCGGTCGCGTCTACCACCAGCAATACGCGGTCAGCTTCACCGATAGCCTTGAGGGCACGCTCCACACCGATTTTTTCCACCTGGTCATCGGTGTCGCGCAGGCCTGCGGTGTCCACTACGTGCAGGGGCATGCCATCAATGTGGATATGTTCGCGCAAAATATCCCGGGTGGTGCCGGCGATATCGGTGACGATGGCGGCCTCGCGACCAGCCAGCAGGTTCAGCAGGCTGGATTTTCCGGCATTCGGCCGCCCAGCGATGACCACCGTCATGCCGTCGCGCAGCAAGGCGCCCTGCCCGGCTTCGCGCATGACTGTGGACAAGTTGTCCCGCACGTCATCGAGCATGCTCAGCACGTGCCCATCGGCGAGAAAGTCGATTTCTTCCTCGGGGAAGTCGATGGCCGCCTCCACGTAAATGCGCAGCGCGATGAGTTTTTCCGTGAGGTTATCAACACGGCGGGAAAAAGCCCCCTGCAGTGAACGTACGGCGTTGCGCGCCGCCTGGGCGGAACTGGCTTCGATCAGGTCGGCGATAGCCTCGGCCTGGGCCAGGTCGAGCTTGTCGTTGAGGAATGCGCGCTCGCTGAATTCACCCGGCCGGGCCAGGCGGCAACCCAGTTCCAGGCAGCGTTGCAGCAGCATGTCCAGCACCACAGGGCCACCGTGGCCCTGAAGTTCCAGCACGTCCTCACCGGTGAACGAGTTCGGCCCGGGGAAGTAAAGTGCCAGGCCCTCGTCGATGACATCCCCATCCGCGCTGCGCATAGGCCCGTAGTGCGCATGGCGCGGGGTTAGCTGGCGGCCGGCGATGGCCTGGGCTGCCGCGCTAGCCAGTGGCCCGGAAATGCGCACGATGCCTACACCGCCACGGCCCTGGGCAGTAGCAATGGCGGCAATGGTTTCGCGGGGAATGTTCATGGTGCAGGCCTCACATAAAATCGACAGATAGCAAAACGCCCCACGAATGGGGCGTTTATCCACAGGTTAGATGATCAACCTGTCAGGCGGCAGCTTTCTTGCTTTTCGCCTCGATACCACGGGTGATGTACCACTGTTGCAGAATCGACAGGGTGTTGTTGGTCACCCAGTACATCACCAGACCTGCAGGGAACCACAGGAAGAAGAAGGTGAAGACGATCGGCATCAGCTTCATCACTTTGGCCTGCATCGGATCCGGCGGCGTCGGGTTCAGACGCTGCTGGATGAACATGGTCGCGCCCATGATGATCGGCAGGATGAAGAACGGGTCCTTGATCGACAGGTCGGTGATCCACAGCAGCCAAGGCGCCTGGCGCATCTCGACGCTTTCCAGCAGTACCCAGTACAGAGACAGGAAGACCGGCATCTGCACCACGATCGGCAGGCAGCCACCCAACGGGTTGATCTTCTCTTTCTTGTACAGCTCCATCATGGCCTGGGACAGTTTCTGACGGTCATCGCCAAACTGTTCCTTCAGCTGGGCCAGGCGAGGAGCCACGGCACGCATGCGCGCCATCGACCTGTAGCTGGCGGCCGAGAGAGGGAAGAACAGCAGCTTGATCATCAGGGTCAGGACGATGATCGAGAAGCCCCAGTTACCCAGCAGCAGGTGGATATGTTTCAGCAGCCAGAAGATCGGCTGGGCGATGAACCACAGAATGCCGTAGTCGACAGTCAGTTCCAGGCCAGGGGCAAGGGTCTTGAGCTTGTCCTGGATCTTCGGGCCTGCGTACAGCACAGCGCTGGTCTCGACCTTGGCGCCAGGTGCGGCGGTCAGCGTCGGGCCAGTGAAACCGATGATGTAGTTGCCAGCACTGTCCTTGCGGGTCGACATGGCGTTGTTGTCCGAACTGCTCGGAATCCACGCCGTGACGAAATAGTGCTGCAGCCAGGCTACCCAACCACCCTGAACGGTCTCCTTCAGGTTGCCCTTGTCGATATCTTTCATCGATATCTTCTTGTAGGGCTCGGCCGGAGTACCCAGGGCGGCGCCCAGGTAAGTCGCGGTACCGGTGGCGGTGCTCGACGACGGGTCGGCGCTGTTGTCACGCTTGAGTTGCGCGAACAGGTTGCCCGACCACGGCGTGGTGCCCTGGTTGTCGATCAGGTAGCTGACCTTCAGGTCGTACTCCCCGCGGTCCAGGGTGAAACGCTTGATGTAGTTGACGCCATTGGACGAAAACTTCAGGTCCACCACCAGTTGGTTCTGGCCTTCAGCCAGCTGGTAGCTTTTCTGTTCGCTGCTGTACAGCGGGCGGCCCGTGGAGCGCGAGTCCGGGCCGTCGGTCCCGACCAGGCCGCTTTGTGCCAGGTAGGTACGTTCGCCGCCGTTGTCGAACAGCTGGAACGGCACGTCAGGATGGTCCTGGCGGCGCGGGTATTCCGGCAGAGTCAGTTGGGCAACGTCGCCCCCGTTCGGATCGATAGCCAGATCCAGGACATCGGTCTTGATTCGGATCAGGTTCTTGCTGCCGGCGTCCGGGGCCAGGGTAGGCGCGGGAGCATTGGCAGAGGGTGCGCTGGGTACGTCGGCACTTGCTTGAGCATTGTTACCCAACGGGGCTTCGGGCAAGTCCGATGCGCCAGTGCTGGTAGCAACATTCTGAGTCGGCAAGGCAGCCTGGCCATAGTCCTGGTTCCATTTCAGGACCATGGAGTAGGACACGACTGCCAGTGCGGCGATCAGGATCGTGCGTTTAATATCCATGATTACTCGGCTATCGAAGAATTACGGGGAGATGGGGCAGGCGGAACCGGGTCTAAACCACCGGCGTGCCATGGGTGGCATCGACCCAGGCGTCGGAGGGTCAGCCAGCCGCCGCGAAGAAGTCCATGGAGTTCGATGGCTTCCAACGCGTAGCAGGAACAGCTGGGGTAAAAACGACAGTGGTTGCCCATCAGCGGGCTGATGGCATAGCGGTAAAACTGGATCGGAACGATGGCCAGTTTACGCATCTTGACTGTCTACCCCTACAGTTTCGGTCTTCACCACTGGAGCGGCGCGACTACGAGCAAGTCGCTTCCAGAGCTTGCCAAAATGCTGATGCAATTCCGGGTTTTCTACGTCACCCAAACCTTTACGCGCGACAATGACGATATCCCAGCCGACCAGGATGTCCTGGTGCAGACGGAACGAGTCGCGCATCAAGCGTTTGAGTCGGTTGCGCTGAACGGAGAGCTTGACGCTCTTTTTGCCGATCACTAACCCCAGACGAGGGCGATCGAGCTCGTTTTCGCGCGCAAGGAGCAGCAGGTTTTTCCCTGGAACCTTGCCGGTCGGGGAGTCAAAGACCGCTTTGAAGTGTCGGGCTGTCAGAAGACGCTTTTCCCGACTGTAGTCCTGACTCACCCCCAGTGCCGAGTGATCAAACTGCCAGACGCGCACGGCCTTTGGCACGGCGACGCGACAGTACGGCACGGCCGTTCTTGGTGGCCATGCGAGCACGGAAGCCGTGGGTGCGGGCGCGTTTGATGGTGCTGGGTTGGAAAGTACGTTTCATGGCGTGTTACCTGGTTCGTCCACAACGGGCCGGAATGGACCCCGTTTTAAGAGACCGGCGATTCTATTGAAAGCAAGGCCTCAGGTCAATTTCCAACCAGCTTTTCCTTTCCATGGGCATGACCGTCGGTCTGACAGGCCAACCTCGCGGAAAATATAGAAATAGAGAAGGGACTTATTTAAAGCTTTTCTGAAGAACTTATAGATCTTAGGGCGGTACCCTTCTGTGGATAACCAGTTATAGGCCTTATTCTACGGGGTTTTCAGAGATCCGTAACCCTGTCGAGAAACGGTGCTGCGGCTGTGTGGCGACCTCGGAAAAGCTGTGCATGAAAAGGCGAGTTATGCACAGGCAAGTTATGCACAGATTTCAACCCCCAGTTGTGCAGAACCCTCAGAGGCGGTTATCCACAGAGTTTATTCACAGGGCCTTTTATCCCTTTCAGAGGCATAACGTGCTGATTTGCCTTTATCTGCACAGCACCTACATGTGGATAAGTAGGCGCGTCGCCGGTACAATGGTCGCTGTTTTTGCCTCTCCGGCTTTCAACTCAGGGGATATCCGTGTCAGTGGAACTTTGGCAGCAGTGCGTGGAGCTTCTGCGCGATGAACTGCCTGCCCAGCAATTCAACACCTGGATCCGTCCGCTACAGGTCGAAGCCGAAGGCGACGAGTTGCGTGTATATGCGCCCAATCGCTTCGTACTGGACTGGGTCAATGAAAAGTACCTGGGGCGTCTGCTTGAACTCCTGGGTGAGCACGGCAGCGGAATCGCGCCTGCTCTTTCCTTATTGATAGGCAGCCGCCGCAGTTCGGCACCGCGTGCCGCGCCAAACGCCCCGCTGGCAGCTGCCGTGGCCGCATCCCAGGCCGCCCAGCAGCAGGCCGCCGCGCCCGCTGCCGTGCCAGCGAAGGAACCGGCTGCCCAGGCCGCCGCGCCTGCCGTGGCCGCCGAGGTCAGCGAAGAGCCTTCGCGTGACAGCTTCGACCCCATGGCCGGTGCCGCGTCCCAGCAGGCGCCGGCGCGTGCCGAACAGCGCAACGTGCAGGTGGAAGGTGCGCTCAAGCACACCAGCTACCTGAACCGGACGTTTACCTTCGAAAACTTCGTCGAAGGTAAATCTAACCAGCTGGCACGCGCGGCCGCCTGGCAGGTAGCAGACAACCCCAAGCATGGCTACAACCCGTTGTTCCTTTATGGCGGCGTGGGCCTGGGTAAAACTCACTTGATGCACGCTGTGGGTAACCACCTGCTCAAGAAGAACCCCAATGCGAAGGTTGTGTACCTGCACTCCGAGCGTTTCGTCGCCGACATGGTCAAGGCCCTGCAACTGAACGCCATCAACGAGTTCAAGCGTTTCTACCGGTCCGTGGACGCGCTGCTCATCGATGACATTCAGTTCTTTGCCCGCAAGGAGCGCTCTCAGGAAGAGTTTTTCCACACCTTCAACGCCTTGCTTGAAGGCGGCCAGCAGGTGATTCTCACCAGTGACCGCTACCCCAAGGAAATCGAAGGCCTGGAAGAGCGCCTCAAGTCGCGCTTTGGCTGGGGGCTGACGGTTGCCGTCGAGCCGCCGGAACTGGAAACCCGCGTCGCCATTCTGATGAAGAAGGCCGACCAGGCGAAGGTGGACCTGCCGCACGATGCTGCGTTCTTCATCGCCCAGCGAATCCGCTCCAACGTCCGCGAACTGGAAGGCGCGCTCAAGCGTGTGATCGCCCACTCGCACTTCATGGGCCGCGACATCACCATCGAGCTGATTCGCGAATCCTTGAAAGACTTGCTGGCGCTGCAGGATAAACTGGTCAGTGTGGATAACATCCAGCGTACGGTGGCCGAGTACTACAAGATCAAGATTTCTGATCTGCTGTCCAAGCGTCGCTCGCGTTCTGTCGCGCGCCCACGCCAGGTAGCCATGGCCCTGTCCAAGGAACTGACCAACCACAGCCTGCCGGAAATCGGCGATGTGTTCGGCGGCCGCGACCACACCACCGTGTTGCACGCCTGCCGCAAGATCAACGAACTCAAGGAATCCGACGCGGATATCCGCGAGGACTACAAGAACCTGCTGCGGACGCTGACCACGTGATAAATGTCAGCGCAGCTTCTTATTAAGGCAAGGGACTAGACCATGCATTTCACCATTCAACGCGAAGCCCTGTTGAAACCCCTGCAACTGGTCGCCGGCGTCGTCGAGCGCCGCCAGACCTTGCCGGTATTGTCCAACGTATTGCTGGTTGTCGAAGGCCAGCAACTGTCGCTTACCGGTACCGACCTGGAAGTGGAGCTGGTTGGCCGCGTGCAGTTGGAAGAGCCCGCCGAACAGGGCGAGATCACCGTGCCTGCGCGCAAGCTGATGGATATCTGCAAGAGCCTGCCCAACGATGCGCTCATCGACATCAAGGTCGACGAGCAGAAGTTGGTGGTCAAGGCCGGCCGCAGCCGCTTCACCCTGTCGACGCTGCCTGCCAATGACTTCCCGACCGTGGAAGAAGGCCCTGGCTCGCTGACCTGCAGCCTGGAACAAAGCCGGCTGCGCCGCCTGATCGAGCGCACCAGCTTCGCCATGGCCCAGCAGGATGTGCGTTACTACCTCAACGGCATGCTGCTGGAAGTATCCAATGGCCTGATGCGCGCCGTCGCCACCGACGGACACCGCCTGGCCATGTGCTCCATGAAGGCCGCCATCGAACACAGCGACCGTCACCAGGTGATCGTTCCGCGCAAGGGTATCCTTGAGCTGGCGCGGCTGCTGACCGAGCCTGACGGTACCGTGAGCATCGTCCTGGGCCAGCATCACATTCGCGCGACCACGGGTGAATTCACTTTCACTTCCAAGCTGGTGGACGGCAAGTTCCCGGACTACGAGCGTGTTCTGCCCAAAGGTGGCGACAAGGTTGTGCTGGGTGACCGTCAGGCCCTGCGTGAAGCATTCAGCCGTACCGCGATTCTCTCCAACGAGAAGTACCGTGGCATCCGTTTGCAACTGGCTGCTGGCCAGCTGAAGATCCAGGCCAACAACCCTGAGCAGGAGGAAGCGGAAGAAGAAGTGGGCGTGGACTACAACGGTGGTTCGCTGGAAATCGGCTTCAACGTCAGCTACCTGCTGGACGTGCTGGGTGTGATGACGACTGAGCAGGTTCGCCTGATCCTGTCTGATTCCAACAGCAGCGCCCTGGTGCAGGAATCCGACAACGACGACTCCGCTTATGTCGTCATGCCGATGCGCCTGTAACTTGCCCAGCAGACTCTAGATGTCCCTCAGTCGTGTCTCTGTCACCGCGGTGCGTAACTTGCACCCGGTGACCTTCTCCCCCTCCCCGCGAATCAACATCCTTTACGGCGCCAACGGCAGCGGAAAGACCAGCGTGCTGGAAGCTATCCACCTGCTCGGGCTGGCGCGGTCATTTCGCAGCACCCGCCTGTTGCCGGTCATCCAGTATGAGCAAGGTGCCTGCACCGTGTTCGGCCAGGTTGAGCTGAATGAAGGTGGCCATGCCGCGTTGGGTGTTTCACGTGAGCGCCAGGGCGATTTCACTATCCGCATTGATGGCCAGAATGCGCGCAGCGCGGCTCAGCTGGCAGAAATCCTGCCGCTGCAACTGATCAACCCGGACAGCTTTCGCCTGCTGGAAGGCGCGCCCAAGATTCGTCGGCAGTTTCTGGACTGGGGCGTGTTCCACGTGGAACCGCGCTTCATGGGCACCTGGCAAAGACTGCAGAAGGCCCTGAAGCAGCGAAACTCGTGGCTTCGGCATGGTACACTGGACGCTGCTTCGCAAGCTGCATGGGACCGGGAGTTATGCCTGGCCAGTGCTGAAATTGATGAATACCGTCGGGCCTATATCAAGGCATTGAAACCGGTGTTTGAGCAGACCCTCAGTGAGCTCGTCGCGCTGGAAGGTTTGACCCTCAGTTACTATCGCGGCTGGGACAAGGAGCGAGACCTCTCAGAGGTACTTGGCACTTCCCTGCTTCGTGACCAACAAATGGGCCACACCCAGGCTGGACCGCAACGCGCTGATCTGCGGTTGCGACTGGGTGCCCACAACGCTGCGGATATTCTTTCCCGCGGCCAGCAAAAGTTGGTGGTGTGCGCCCTGCGTATTGCCCAGGGCCACCTCGTCAGCCAAGCACGGCGCGGTCAATGTATTTATCTTGTGGACGATTTGCCGTCAGAACTCGACGAGCAACACCGCCGCGCACTTTGTCGCTTGCTAGAAGAATTACGCTGCCAGGTGTTCATCACCTGTGTAGACCACGAATTATTGAGCGAAGGCTGGCAGACGGAAACGCCAGTCGCTTTGTTCCACGTGGAACAAGGGCGTATCACCCAGACCCACGACCATCGGGAGTGAAGGCATGAGCGAAAATCAAACGTACGATTCCTCCAGCATTAAAGTGCTGAAAGGGCTGGATGCCGTACGCAAACGTCCCGGTATGTACATTGGCGACACCGATGATGGTAGCGGTCTGCACCACATGGTGTTCGAGGTCGTCGACAACTCGATCGACGAAGCCTTGGCCGGCCACTGCGACGACATCACTGTCATTATCCACCCTGACGAATCCATCACCGTACGCGACAACGGTCGCGGTATCCCGGTTGATGTGCACAAAGAAGAAGGCGTTTCCGCAGCAGAGGTCATCATGACCGTGCTGCACGCTGGCGGTAAGTTCGACGATAACTCGTACAAGGTATCAGGCGGCTTGCACGGTGTAGGTGTATCCGTAGTGAACGCCCTTTCCGAGACGCTGATCCTGACTGTTCGCCGTAGCGGCAAGATCTGGGAGCAGACTTACGTGCACGGTGTTCCACAAGCCCCGATGAAGATCGTTGGCGAGAGCGAAACCACCGGTACCCAGATTCACTTCAAGCCCTCGGCCGAAACCTTCAAGAACATCCACTTCAGTTGGGACATCCTGGCCAAGCGTATTCGCGAGCTGTCGTTCCTGAACTCGGGTGTGGGCATCTACCTGAAGGATGAGCGTTCGGGCAAGGACGAGAGCTTCAAATACGAAGGCGGCCTGCGTGCGTTCGTCGAGTACCTGAACACCAACAAGACGCCGGTCAACCAGGTGTTCCATTTCAACGTTCAGCGCGATGATGGCGTGGGCGTCGAGATCGCCCTGCAGTGGAACGACAGCTTCAACGAGAACCTGTTGTGCTTCACCAACAACATTCCGCAGCGTGACGGTGGTACTCACCTGGTGGGTTTCCGCTCGGCCCTGACCCGCAACCTGAACAACTACATTGAACAGGAAGGTCTGGCCAAGAAGAACAAGGTAGCCACCACTGGCGATGACGCCCGTGAAGGCCTCACCGCGATCATCTCGGTAAAAGTGCCTGACCCCAAGTTCAGCTCGCAGACCAAGGACAAGCTGGTTTCGTCCGAAGTGAAGACTGCGGTCGAACAGGAAATGGGCAAATACTTCTCGGACTTCCTGCTGGAAAACCCGAACGAAGCCAAGGCGGTGGTCGGCAAGATGATCGACGCTGCCCGTGCCCGTGAAGCCGCACGCAAGGCCCGTGAGATGACCCGCCGCAAAGGTGCGCTGGACATCGCGGGCCTGCCAGGCAAACTGGCGGACTGCCAGGAGAAGGACCCTGCCCTCTCCGAACTGTACCTGGTGGAGGGTGACTCCGCAGGTGGTTCGGCCAAGCAAGGCCGCAACCGTCGTACCCAGGCGATCCTGCCGCTCAAGGGCAAGATCCTCAACGTCGAGAAAGCGCGCTTCGACAAGATGATCTCGTCCCAGGAAGTGGGCACGCTGATCACTGCGCTGGGCTGCGGTATCGGGCGCGAAGAGTACAACATCGACAAGCTGCGTTATCACAACATCATCATCATGACCGATGCTGACGTTGACGGTTCGCACATTCGTACCTTGTTGCTGACCTTCTTCTTCCGTCAATTGCCGGAGCTGATCGAGCGCGGTTACATCTACATCGCTCAGCCACCTCTGTACAAAGTGAAGAAGGGCAAGCAGGAGCAGTACATCAAGGACGACGAGGCCATGGAAGAATACATGACCCAGTCGGCCCTCGAAGATGCCAGCCTTCACCTGAACGACTCGGCCCCAGGCATTTCCGGCGAAGCGCTGGAGCGCCTGGTCAATGACTTCCGCATGGTGATGAAGACCCTCAAGCGCCTGTCGCGCCTGTACCCGCAAGAGCTCACCGAGCACTTCGTGTACCTGCCGGCAGTGTCGCTGGAGCAGCTGTCGGACCACGCTGGCATGCAAGCCTGGCTGGCCAAGTTCGACGCGCGCCTGCGCAACACCGAGAAGTCTGGCCTGGTCTACAAAGCCAGCCTGCGTGAAGACCGTGAACGCAACGTGTGGCTGCCGGAAGTGGAAATCACCTCCCACGGGCTTGCGAGCTACATCACCTTCAACCGCGACTTCTTCGGCAGCAACGATTACCGCACCGTCACCGCCTTGGGCGCGCAGTTGGCGACCCTGCTGGATGAAGGTGCCTACGTTCAGCGTGGCGAACGCAAGAAGCCGGTGGTCGAGTTCAAGGAAGCGCTCGAGTGGCTGATGACCGAGAGCACCAAGCGCCACACCATCCAGCGCTACAAAGGTCTGGGTGAGATGAACCCGGACCAACTGTGGGAAACCACCATGGACCCAACCGTGCGCCGCATGCTCAAGGTAACCATCGAAGACGCGATCGCAGCTGATCAGATCTTCAACACCTTGATGGGTGATGCGGTAGAGCCGCGCCGCGAGTTCATCGAGAACAACGCGTTGGCGGTATCGAACCTGGACTTCTGATTCAGGTGAACAAAAAAAGCCCTGGCCATTGGCCGGGGCTTTTTATTGGGTGCTCGCTGACATCGCACCCTCCCCGTCAGGACGACAGGGCCGACTCAGTCCAGCATGAGGATGTCTGTTGCAGGAATGCCGGGTACGTTGGCCAGCAGGAAATCCCGTACCCGCTCCAACAGGTAATGCTCAGGGTTGCGCTGCGACCAGATCAGGTAATAGCTGTCCCCCGTGCGCACCGCCGTGCGAATCGGCAGCACGAGTGATCCATCCTTCAACTGCGTACCCACCAGCGCCAGGTCGCCAATGGAGACACCATGGCCTCCCGCGGCGGCGGTCATGCCCAGCTCCAGTGTGTCGAAGCGTTTGCCTTCGTTCCAGTCCACCGCATCACCCTCCCCTTGCCGTTCCAGCCACCGCCGCCAGTCGCGACAGTCCCGTGATGGGTGGATGAGTTCGGCTAGCGCCAGGTGTTCGATGCTCCAAGGTCCCTTGCCGTAGACCGACGGGGCGCAAACAGGTACCAGCCACTCATCGAACAGCTTGATGAAATTCCAATCCTTGGGGAAGTCGCCGTTGCTCAGCAACACCGCGCAATCGAAGGGTTCATTGCGAAAGTCCACGGTGTCCAGGTCCATCCAGGCGCTCGTCAGCTGCACCCGGTCAGTGGCATTGGCAGCCTGGAAGCTTTCCAGTGCTTGCATCAGCCATCGCATGGTTACCGTGGATGGTGCTTTCACGCGCAAGGTACCCTTGGGCCGGCGGGCGGTGGCGCAGGCGTTTTCTATGGCGTTGAAGCTGCGTTCGAGCTCATGGGCCAGTAGCCGGCCGGTGTCGGTCAGGGCCAGCTTGGGGCCCTTGCGTTCGAACAGCGGGGCGCCCAAATGGTCTTCCAGCGTCTTCACGTGACGGCTTACTGCACTTTGAGTAATGCACAGGTTTTGCGCAGCCACAGTGAACGATCCATAGCGCGCCGCAACTTCAAAGGCTCGTAGGGCATACAGCGGAGGAAGCCGCGAGGTCATGACACTTTCCTTAACCATGATTTTTGCTCATGCAACCCGAACACTTTATCCGTTTTTCAACGTTATGCCCGTACCCATACTCTGATCTGCTCCAAGGTATGCCCCACCCACTTCAGGAGAAAGGAGGTGACCTGGACTGCCAATGGATCAAGAGAACGAAGACATGCCAAACACCAACATTGATGAGCTGCTGGCCGCAAGCATAAACAGTGGGGGATTGAGTCAGGAACAGATCGCGCAAATCCTGCACTTCAGAATCTTCGGCAACAGGTCCGGTTTCCTGCACTTGCAAGGCCTGCCAATCGGCCACATCCCTGCTACCCCTACCAGCCGCGAAGCGCTTGCCAAACCAGACGATGCCAGCGAAAAGTGTCTCCTGCAAGCAACCGCGTTGCTGGGCCAGGCCATTGGATATCCACAGGAGTCCAATGGCGCCATCATCAACAATTTCTTTCCCCACCAGGCCCAGTCCAAGGCAGCAAGCTCGGACAGCTACGACACCGAACTGGACCTGCACACCGAGAACGCCTTTCACGCGGTATTACCCGATTACTTGCTGCTTCTGTGCCTGCGCCAAGACCCCCTGGGTGAGGCAATTACCTACGTGACGTCCATCGACGCGATGCTCGAACACTTGTCCAACGATGACGTGGCTTACTTCTTTAACCAGAAGTACAACTTCCTCTCGGACTATAGCGCCACCTCCAAGAATTGCCGGTTGGATATCAACAAGCATCAGTCAGTACTGTACGGCGACCCCGATTCGCCCTATTTCCGTTTCGACCCTCAGTTCATGGTCGCGCCCGCGCCCCAAGCCCAGGCCATGCTGAACCATCTCAACAACATTGCGTGGGCGGTCAAACAACCAGTGAAGTTATCCACTGGCGACCTGCTGGTCATCGACAACCGCAAGACGGCCCACGCGCGCAGCCCCTTCACCGCCCTGCTCGACGGCAGCGACCGCTGGATTCAGCGTACCTTCGCCATCACCGGGCAGCACTACTACACCGAAATGCTGGGCAAGAACCAGCGTGTCTATGACCTGGTAGCTGAACTATGAGCACAACCTATCTCTCCTTTGCCCTGGCCGTATTGTTATTGATCGCTTCGCCAGGGCCTATCGTCGCCATGGTAGTTGCCGACGCGCGCCGAGCCTGGCCGGCGTGGACCATCGCTGGCGGCGTGGTCTCGGCTCAGGTGTTGCTGGTCTGCGCTCTGGTGGCTATCTACACCACGTTGCACATCAACGCCGCAGTGCTCAACTGGGGCCAGATCCTGGGGGGTGTCTATTTGGCATGGCTGGGGGGGAATGCACTGGTGAACGCTTCGTCCGAGTCGGCGCAGTCGGGGAGTGGTCGTTACGGTTTCTGGAAAACCATGGGGGTTGGACTATCAAACCCCAAGGACATTTTGTTCTTCCTGGCCTTCCTGCCCGGCTTCATCTCGCCCCACGAGCCATTTACTGTGCAGGCCATGGTGCTGATCCTGATCTGGGCGGCCATCGACATTTCCATCCTCATTGCCTACAGCCTGTTATCACGCCGCCTGGACCGGTACCGCCGGGTTCGCCGCCTGCTCGATGCCGCCCCTGGCATCGTTCTGCTGGCGCTGGGCCTGCTGTCATTTTCGTTGGGCGTCTTCCGCGTATTCCAGTGAACATCATGGCCGAAGCAGTCGTGCCTGCTCATCCGTGCACAACTGCAACAGATAGTCCCATACCACCCGCAACCGCACTGACTTGTGCAGTTCGCGGCGGGTACTCATCCAGTAGCTGCGCTGGATGGTTTCCCCGGGGAGTAGCCTGACCAGCTCGGGGTCGTCCGCGGCCATGTAATTGGGGAGCACGGCGATCCCCAGCCCGGCCTTGGCCGCTTGCTGCTGGGCGATCACGCTGGTGCTGCGAAACACCACGTTGGGGGCTCTGCAAAAGCTGTTCAGGAACAGCAGTTCCTGGCTGAACAACAGGTCGTCCACATAACCGATCCACGCATGAGCGGCCAGGTCATCGCGGCCGTTTAGCGCCGGTGAGCGTTTCAGGTACGCGGGGCTTGCATAAAGCGCCAGGCGGTAGTCGGTAAGCTTGCGGGTTATCAACAGGTCGGCAGCAGGCCGGTCCAGGTGAATACTGATCTCGGCCTCGCGGTTGAGGATACTGACGAAGCGCGGCACCGCTACCAACTCCACTTCCAGCCCCGGGTAGCGAGCGAACAAGCCGCCCAACCGTGAGGTCAGGAACATGATGCCGATTCCTTCGGTGACCCCGAGGCGAATCTTGCCCAGCGGCATCATGGGTTGGGTCATTTCCTCTTGCGCCAACAGCGCCACGTTCTCCATGGCCTCGGCGTGCTTGAGCAGCGCCTGGCCTGCCGGGGTCAGTTCGTAACCCTGTGCGTGCTGCACGAACAGCGCGTTGCCCAGACTGTGCTCGATGGACTCGATATGACGCGCCACCGTGCTGTGGGTGGTGTTGAGCCGCTTCGCGGCGGTGAGCAGGCGCCCGCTGCGATGCAGTTCGAGGAAAAAGCGCAGGTCATTCCAGTCGAACATCGGGTGTCCTTGTGAACAGGTCAAACGCCTATTGTTCAAAAACGCACAGCCGGTGGGCGAAAACGGGTGTTTTCATCTCGAAGCTAATCAATACCATGAGGTAAGACAAGAAGAAAAAACGGCGCGAGGTTCCCCATGCCATCAGCTCCACGCACATTCGACTACGTGATAGTCGGTGCCGGCCCCGCAGGTTGCCTGCTGGCCAATCGACTTTCTGCCAACCCCGATGTCTCGGTCCTGCTGGTTGAAGCCGGTGGCCAGGACAACTACCCCTGGATTCACATTCCCGTGGGCTACCTGTTCTGCATTGGTAACCCTCGCACCGACTGGTGTTTCAAGACTGAAGCGCAACCAGGCCTCAAAGGTCGCGCACTGAGTTACCCGCGGGGCAAGGTGCTGGGTGGCTGTTCTTCCATCAATGGCATGATCTACATGCGCGGGCAGGCGGCCGATTACGACGGCTGGGCGGCTCAAGGCAATTCAGGCTGGGGCTGGAAAGACGTGTTGCCGCTGTTCCGCAAGAGTGAGAACCACTATGCCGGCGATTCTGCAGCCCATGGCGGCAAAGGCGAGTGGCGTGTCGAGCTGCAGCGCTACCGTTGGCCGATCCTGGATGCGTTTCGCAGTGCCGCGTCCCAATGTGGGGTCGAGAGCGTGGATGACTTCAATACTGGGGATAACCAGGGCTGTGGATACTTTCAGGTCAATCAGCGCTCCGGTATCCGCTGGAATTCGGCCAAGGCGTTTCTGCGCCCAGTTCTGAAGCGTCCGAATCTTACTGTGTTGAGCGGCGTGCAAGTGGACCGCCTGGTTGTGGATAACGCCAGAGCCACGGCTGTTCACGCCCGTCATGAAAGTCGCGATGAGTTATTCACAGCCCGCCAGGAAATTGTGCTGTGCGCCGGCGCCATTGGCTCGCCCGGTATCCTGCAGCGGTCGGGCATTGGCCCTCGACCGCTGTTGGAGCGCCTGGGGATAACGGTTCTGCATGAATTGCCGGGTGTGGGCGGTAACTTGCAGGACCATTTGCAGCTGCGGCTTATCTACAAGGTCAACAATACCCGTACCCTCAACCAGGTCGCCAACAGCTTATGGGGAAAAATGGGCATGGGTCTGCGCTACCTGTACGACCGCAGCGGGCCTCTGGCCATGGCGCCGAGCCAGTTGGGGGCGTTCATCAAGTCTGATCCGCAGCAGCCCAGTGCCAACCTCGAATACCACGTGCAGCCCTTGTCGCTGGAGCGTTTCGGTGAACCCCTGCATGGCTTCCCGGCGTTCACCGCGTCTGTATGCAACCTGCGCCCCAAAAGTCGTGGGCGTGTGGATATCCGCTCATCCAACCCTGACGACGCCCCGATCATCGACCCCAACTACCTCAGCGACCCGGAAGACTTGCGGGTAGCCGCCCAGGCCATTCGGCTGACCCGACGAATTGTCGAGGCCCCTGCCCTGCGTGTGTTCAGCCCCGAGGAATACCTGCCCGGTGCCGCGCTGGTGAGTGAAGCGCAGTTGCACGAAGCGGCAAGTGCCATCGGTACGACTATATTTCACCCAGTGGGTACCTGTCGGATGGGCAGTGGCCCCCAGGACGTGGTCGACGCCACCCTGCGTGTGCATGGCATCGAAGGCTTGCGCGTAGTGGATGCCTCGATCATGCCCGAGATCGTGTCGGGCAATACCTGCACGCCGACGTTGATGATCGCTGAAAAGGCTGCGCAGATGATCCTGCAAGGCACCCCCCGGCTGGAGGAAAAGAATCGGCAACAGGCGCTGCCCGTCACTTGACGGGCCGTGAACGGCGATGGTCGCGGCAGTCAGCGGCCATCGGCAGTGGACAACAACAATAATCACTGTGCCCCCAGGGCCTGAAGGACATAGACACATGGCGGACTACATCCAGCAACAGGGTGCCGGCATTACGCCGACCACCGCGAGCGAAGACCGGAAAATCATTTTTGCCTCATCCCTGGGGACGGTTTTCGAGTGGTACGACTTTTTCCTCTATGGCGCCCTGGCGGCGGTGATCAGCAAGCAATTTTTTGCCGGGGTCAATGAAACCACCGCGTTCATCTTCGCCCTGATGGCTTTTGCCGCTGGCTTCCTGGTGCGGCCCTTCGGTGCCTTGGTGTTCGGCCGTCTGGGTGACATGATCGGCCGCAAGTACACCTTCCTCATGACCATTGTGCTGATGGGCCTGTCCACGTTCGCGGTGGGCCTGCTGCCGACTTACGGCACCATTGGCATCGCGGCCCCCGTTACGCTGGTGTGCCTGCGTATGCTCCAGGGGCTGGCGCTGGGCGGTGAATACGGTGGCGCCGCCACTTACGTGGCCGAACACGCACCGGCTGACAAACGCGGCCTGCACACTGGCTGGATTCAGTCCACGGCCACCCTGGGGCTGCTGTTGTCATTGCTGGTGGTGCTGGTATGTCGTTACCTCACCGGCGACGCCTTCGAGACCTGGGGCTGGCGCCTGCCGTTCCTGCTGTCGATTGTGCTGTTGATCGTCTCGACCTGGATTCGCATGAGCCTGCATGAGTCGCCTACCTTCGCCCGCATGAAGGCTGAGGGCAAGACCAGCAAGTCGCCGATCAAGGAGTCTTTCGGATCGTGGCAGAACCTGAAGATCGTGTTGATCGCCTTGTTCAGCATCAACGCTGGCCAGGCCGTGACGTTCTACTGCGCCCAGTTCTACGTACTGTTCTTCATGACCCAGATGCTCAAGATGGACCCTGCGCAGGCCAACAGCCTGCTGATCGTCAGCGTGATTATCGGGGCGCCTTTCTTTGTTATCTGTGGCTGGCTATCGGACCGTATCGGCCGCAAGCCAATTCTCATGGTTGGGTTACTGCTGGCCACCCTGTTCTACTTCCCGCTGTTCAAGGGCCTGAGCCATTACGCCAACCCGCAGATCGACCAGGCCAGCCGTCAGGCGCCGATCACCGTGTTGGCTGACCCGGCCGGTTGCACCTTCCAGTTCGACCCGGTGGGCAAGGCACGGTTCGACAGCCCCTGCGACAAGGTCAAGACCTTCCTGGTGAAAGCGGGGGTGCCCTATACCTCCGCTGGCGCCGACCCCGCCAACGCTGTAGTGGTGACGATTGGCGACAAGCGTATAGCGGGTTACGACGAGGGGGCCTTGCGCGCGGCTATCACCACGGCAGGCTACCCGGCGAAAGCCGACCCGAGCCTGGTGAACCAACCCATGGTCGTGCTGTTGATCGTGGCCATGATCCTGATCGCCACCATGACCTACGGGCCGCTGGCCGCGGTGATGGTGGAGTTGTTCCCTACGCGGATTCGCTATACCTCGCTGTCACTGCCTTACCACATCGGTAATGGCTGGTTTGGTGGGTTTCTGCCGACGGTATCGTTCGCCCTAGTGGTGTACACCGGCGATATTTTCTATGGTCTGTGGTACCCGGTGCTCGTGACTGGGGTGAGTTTGGTGGTTGGCCTGCTGTGCCTCAAGGAAACCCGCGGCGTCGACCTTGATCACGTATAGGGCCCACGCGTCGTGCCTGAAACACCGCAGCGTCCCCTTCCCGACCTGGCGCCCGGTCCTGCAGGTCGTTTCTGCGTAGCCAGGGTTTCTTTGCGCGTATAAAAAAACCGGCAATCAGAGCCGGTTTTTTTATGCGTCGAAAAACTTATGCACGTTTACCATGACGCCATAGCGTGTAGAAATAAGCTTCTAAATTAACTAGTTACGAGCGTTTTTGGAAAATTCCAGAAATACTGTACACAAGTTATCCACAGATCAGCCGACTACCGGCGTCTCTTCAACTTCAGGGTTTTCCGGCAACGAACCCAGCGCACGCTGGGTCTGCTCGTTCCACGCCGCCACCCGGTCGTTCAGTTCGGCGATGGCTCGCGGCCCGGTGCCATTGGCGTACATCGGTTCGCCAATCACTACCTCGATGGTACCCGCACGTTTGCCCCAGCCTTCCTTCGGCCAGAACTTGCCCGCGTTGTGGGCGATGGGCAGCACGGGCAGCTCGGCGTTGACCGCCAGGGCCGCGCCGCTGCGCGAGAACTTGCCGATCTTGCCAAACGGCACGCGGGTGCCCTCCGGGAAAATCAGCACCCAGACGTTGTCCTTAAGCAGCTCGTCGCCTTTGCTGGCCACGACCTTCAGGGCTGCCTTGGGGTTTTCACGGTCAATGGCGATAGGCCGCAGCATGGCCATCGCCCAGCCGAAGAATGGCACGTACAGCAGTTCGCGCTTGAGCACCTGGCTCAAGGGCTGGAAATAGGCAGAGAGGAAAAAGGTTTCCCATGTGCTCTGGTGGTTGGAAACGATCACGCAACGGCGCTCCGGCACGTTTTCGGCGCCAGTCACCTTTACCTGGATATTGAGAATGCTGCGGGTCAGCAGAATCGCAAAACGGCACCAGTACACGTTGATGAAACGGTAACGGGCCGGGAAAGACAGGAAAGGAGCAACGAAGAAGCTCAGGGTGCACCACAGCAGCGAGCTGGTGCCCAGCAACAAGTAGAAGACGAAAATTCTGATCGCCTGCAGTGTCGACATAGCGGCTTGTACCATTGCGGGCGAACCCGCCTGTTGAAAGCGCGCGCCTGAATCGACCCAACCGCGCCGGCCACCAGTGACGGCACGGCATGGCTCAAGGATTCAGAGGCGCCCTAGGTGTGGATAAGTGCTCTGGCTACAGCAGCCAGATCATCGAAAATCAACGTCCCCTCGGGCAAAGCCTTCGCCAGAGTCTTGGGGCCTTTCCCGGTTTTCACCAGAACTGGCTGAGAGTCGACGGCCAGCGCAGCCTCCAGGTCACCCATACTATCGCCAACGAACCACAACCCGGCCAAGTCGGCCTGGTAGTGAGCCGCGATGGCCTTGAGCATGCCGGGGCGTGGCTTGCGACAGTCGCAGCCAGCATCTGGGCCATGGGGACAATAGACGATCAGCCCGACTTCGCCACCCTGCTCGGCCACCAGCGTGCGCAAGCGCGCATGCATGGCGTCCAGGGTAGCCAGGTCATAGTAACCGCGAGCGATGCCCGACTGGTTGGTTGCCACGGCAACCGTCCAGCCGGCCTTGCTCAACTGCGCGATGGCATCGATGGACCCGGGGATCGGAATCCATTCCTGCACCGACTTGATGTAAGCGTCGGAGTCTTCATTGATGACCCCGTCGCGGTCCAGTATCACCAGCTTCAAGGCTTACCCCAGCAACGAGATGTCGGCGACGCCCAGGAACAACCCACGCAGGCGCGACAGCAAGGCGTAGCGGTTGGCACGGACCTTGGGGTCTTCGGCGTTGACCATCACGGCCTCGAAAAACGCATCCACCGGTTCGCGCAGGGCGGCCAGGCGGGCGAGCGATTCGCGGTACTGACGGTTGGCGGCCATCGGGTGCACAGCCTGGTCGGCCTGCTGGATGGCCGAGTACAGCGAGAACTCGTTGGCGTTGTCGAAGTACTTGGGTTCCACGGTAGTGGCAACCGAGCCTTCAGCCTTGCTCAGCAGGTTCGATACACGCTTGTTCACCGCGGCCAGGGCGGCGGCTTCCGGGAGCTTGCGGAAAGCCTGAACAGCCTGCACGCGCTGGTCGAAATCCAGTGCCGAACCCGGCTTCAGGGCACGTACCGACAGGTAGGTGGCGACGTCGGTGCCTTCGTCTTCGTAGCGCGCGCGCAGGCGGTCGAAGATGAACTCCAGCACTTGCTCGGCGAGACCGGCGGCCTTGACGTTGGCTCCGAATGCGGACACGGCGAACGCCACGGCCGTGGTCAGGTCCAGGTCCAGCTGCTTGTCGATCAGGATGCGCAGGATACCCAGTGCCGCGCGACGCAGCGCGTAGGGGTCCTTGCTACCGGTGGGCAGCATGCCGATGCCGAAGATACCCACCAGGGTGTCCAGCTTGTCGGCGATCGCCACGGCCGCACCGGTCAGGGTGGTTGGCAGCTCGGCGCCGGCGCCGCGAGGCATGTACTGTTCGTTCAGCGCCAGGGCGACATCGTCCGGCTCACCGTCGTTGAGCGCGTAGTAGTAACCGGCGACACCTTGCATCTCCGGGAACTCGCCGACCATCTCGGTGGCCAGGTCGCATTTGGACAGCAGGCCGGCACGGGCGGCACGCTGGGCGTCGCCGCCGATCAGCGGGGCGATGTAGGCCGCCAGCCTGGAAACACGCACGGCCTTGTCGTAGACGCTGCCCAGCTGAGCCTGGAATACCACGTTCTTGAGGCGCTCGTTGAAGCTTTCCAGCGGCTGCTTCTTGTCCTGCTTGAAGAAGAACTCGGCGTCGGTCAGGCGCGGACGCACGACTTTCTCGTTGCCCAGCACGATCTGGCTCGGGTCCTTGCTCTCGACGTTGGCCACGGTGATGAAGCGCGGCAACAGCTTGCCGTCCACATCCAGCAGGCAGAAGTACTTCTGGTTGTCCTGCATGGTGGTGATCAGGGCTTCCTGCGGCACTTCCAGGAAGCGCTCTTCGAAAGAGCACACCAGCGGCACTGGCCACTCCACCAGCGCGGCAACCTCTTCCAGCAAGGCCGGCGGCACGATGGCGGTGCCTTCCTGCTGCATGGCCAGCTCGGCGGTGCGCTTGCTGATGATGTCGCGACGCTCGTTGCCGTCGGCCAGCACGTAAGCCTTGCGCAGGTCTTCGGCGTAGTTGGCCGGCGAAGTGATGCGCACGTCTTCAGGGTGGTGGAAGCGGTGGCCACGCGAATCGCGGCCGGCCTTCTGGGCCAGGATGGTGCAATCCACCACCTGGTCACCCAGCAGCATCACCAGCCACTGGGTTGGGCGGACGAATTCTTCCTTGCGCGCACCCCAGCGCATGCGCTTGGGAATCGGCAGGTCGTTGAGCGAGTCTTCGACGATGGTCGGCAGCAGGCTGGCGGTCGGCTTGCCGATGATGCGCTGGCTGAAGCGCAGCTTCGGGCCGCTCTGGTCGATTTCGGCCAGGTCCACGCCGCACTTCTTGGCAAAGCCCAGGGCTGCCTGGGTAGGGTTGCCTTCAGCGTCGAAGGCCGCCTGGCGTGGCGGGCCATCGAGGTTGATGCTGCGATCGGGCTGCTGGGTGTCCAGGCCGCTGATCAGTACGGCCAGGCGGCGCGGGGCCGCGTAGTAGCGCTTGGCGGTGTAGTTCAGGCCGGCGGCTTGCAGGCCCTTCTCGATACCGCTCAGGAAGGCTTCGCCCAGGCTGTTCAGGGCCTTGGGTGGCAGCTCTTCGGTGCCCAGTTCAACCAGGAAATCTTGAGCACTCATTGTGCAGCCTCCAGCTTAGCCAACACTTCATCACGCAGATCAGGGGACGCCATGGGGAAGCCCAGCTTGGCGCGAGCTTGCAGGTAGCTCTGGGCCACGGCACGGGCCAAGGTACGCACGCGCAGAATGTATTGCTGGCGGGCGGTTACCGAGATGGCGCGGCGCGCGTCGAGCAGGTTGAAGGTGTGCGATGCCTTGAGGACCATTTCATAGGTCGGCAGCGGCAGCTCCAGCTCGATCAGGCGGTTGGCTTCGCTTTCGTAGAAGTCGAACAGTTCGAACAGCTTCTCGACGTTGGCGTGCTCGAAGTTGTAGGTCGACTGTTCCACTTCGTTCTGGTGGAACACATCGCCATAGGTGACCTTGCCGAACGGGCCGTCGGTCCAGACCAGGTCGTAGACCGAGTCCACGCCCTGCAGGTACATGGCCAGGCGCTCCAGGCCATAGGTGATTTCACCGGTGACCGGGTAGCACTCGATGCCGCCCACTTGCTGGAAGTAGGTGAATTGGGTGACTTCCATGCCGTTCAGCCAGATTTCCCAGCCCAGGCCCCAGGCGCCCAGGGTCGGCGATTCCCAGTTGTCTTCGACGAAGCGGATATCGTGGACCAGCGGGTCCAGGCCGATATGCTTCAGCGAGCCCAGGTACAGCTCCTGGAAGTTTTCCGGGTTAGGCTTCAGCACCACCTGGAACTGGTAGTAGTGCTGCAGGCGGTTGGGGTTCTCTCCGTAGCGGCCGTCACCAGGGCGGCGGCTTGGCTGCACGTAGGCGGCGTTCCAGGTTTCCGGGCCGACGGCGCGCAGGAACGTGGCGGTATGGAAAGTGCCGGCGCCTACTTCCATATCGTAGGGCTGAAGCACCACACAACCTTGCTCGGCCCAGTATTGCTGGAGCGCGAGGATCAAGTCTTGGAAGGTACGCACGGCTGGCGTAGGCTGGCTCACGAAATTCACCTGTTTCTAGGGCTGCGAATATAAAGAGCGGGAGTATACCCCGATTCGCCCTGACCTCTACCCTTGGAGCCTTATGCCACGCTGCTTTTGGTGCACGGACGAGCCGATCTACCAGGCTTATCACGACGAGGAATGGGGGGTTGAGCTACGTGACCCCGCTCGTCTTTTCGAATTGCTGTTGCTGGAAGGCTGCCAGGCCGGGTTGTCGTGGATCACCGTGCTGAAGAAGCGTGAGCACTACCGCAAGGTGATGTTCGGCTTTGACCCAGAGCGGTTGGCGCGCATGACCGACGAGGAAGTGGAAGAGCGCATGCTCGACCCGGGCATTATCCGTAACCGCCTGAAGATCAAGGCCGCGCGGCAGAACGCCCAGGCATGGCTCAAGCTTGAAGACCCGGCCGCGTTCCTCTGGTCGTTCGTCGGCGGTACGCCGAAAATCAACCATTTTCCCGACCGCAGCCACATCCCCACCCAGACGCCAGAGGCCGAAGCCATGAGCAAGGCGCTGAAGAAGGCCGGCTTCACGTTCGTTGGCCCTACCATCTGTTACGCCTTCATGCAGGCCTCGGGCATGGTCATGGACCATACCCGGGATTGTGATCGCTACGCCGCTTTGGCCCGCTGACGGTTACAATGGCGGCTTGCTGAAAAAGGAGTGGTCTGTGGATAAGTTCAAAGGCGCCCTGATGGTCGGGGCCCTGCGGTTGTTTGCCTTGCTGCCATGGCGTGCGGTTGAAGCAGTGGGCGCGGCCATCGGCTGGTTGACATGGAAACTGCCGAACCGCTCGCGCGAGGTAGTGCGCGTCAACCTGGCCAAATGTTTTCCCGAGCTGGACCCGGTGGCGCACGAGCGCCTGGTGGGCCAGAGCATGATGGACATCGGCAAGAGCCTGACCGAAAGCGCCTGCGCGTGGATCTGGCCCGCCGAGAAATCACTTAAGCTGGTGCGTGAAGTGCAGGGCCTGGAAGTGCTGGAACAGGCGCTGGCATCGGGCAAGGGCGTGGTGGGTATCACCAGCCACCTGGGTAACTGGGAGGTGCTGAACCACTTCTATTGCATGCAGTGCAAACCGATCATTTTCTACCGCCCGCCCAAGCTCAAGGCGGTGGATGAGCTGTTGCAGAGGCAGCGCGTGCAACTGGGCAACCGCGTGGCGGCGTCCACGAAGGAAGGCATCCTCAGTGTCATCAAGGAAGTGCGCAAGGGCGGCCAGGTAGGTATTCCGGCCGATCCGGAGCCGGCCGAGTCGGCGGGCCTGTTCGTGCCGTTCCTCGGTACCCAGGCACTGACCAGCAAGTTCGTGCCTAACATGCTGGCCGGTGGCAAGGCGGTGGGCGTGTTCCTGCATGCCCTGCGGCTGCCGGACGGTTCGGGGTTCAAGGTGATTCTGGAAGCGGCGCCCGAGGCCATGTACAGCACCGATACCGAGACCTCGGTGGCGGCGATGAGCGAAGTCATCGCCAAATATGTACGGGCTTACCCCAGCCAATACATGTGGAGCATGAAGCGCTTCAAGAAGCGCCCAGCTGGCGAGGATCGCTGGTACTAAGGGCCCCCCCTGTGGGACCGGGCGAAGCTCGGGAAGAAAGCACCGCGGTTTAACAAACAGACCGCGGTGGTCCTTTCCCGAGCTTCGCCCGGTCCCACAGGGGGAGGGTGTTAAGCGGTGCGATCCAGCTTTTTCAGGAACACGGTCATTTCCTTCTCGGCCTGTTTGTCGCCATGGGCCTGCGCCGCCGTTATCCCCTGCTGCCACGCCGCCCTGGCGCCCGCCGCATCACCCTGCCCCTGCAACGCTTTTCCCAACAGCTTCCACGCCGCCGAATACTTGGGGTCTTGTTCCACGCAACGGGCCAGGTGCTGCGCCGCCTTGGCAGGCTCGCCCAGATCCAGGTAACCCTTGCCCAGCCCAAAGCGCAGCAGTGCGTTATCCACACCCTTGGCCAGCATCTTTTCCAATGAATCGAGCACGCGGCATTCCTTCTAGAAAAACGTCAGGCCTACGTGGAACAGCTTCTCCACGTCACGAATGTACTTTTTATCCACAACGAACAGGATCACGTGGTCCCCCGCCTCGATGACGGTTGTACCCCGGGCGATGATCACTTCCTCGTCGCGGATGATTGCGCCAATGGTAGTACCGGAGGGCAAGGCAATGTTTTCCACAGCCCTGCCCACTACCTTGCTGGAGCGAGCGTCGCCGTGGGCCACGGCTTCGATCGCTTCGGCGGCGCCCCGGCGCAGGGAGTGCACACTGACGATGTCACCACGACGCACGTGGGCCAGCAGCGTGCCGATGGTGGCCAACTGTGGGCTGATGGCGATATCGATCTCACCGCCCTGAACCAGGTCCACGTAGGCCGGGTTGTTGATGATGGTCATCACCTTGCGTGCGCCCAGGCGCTTGGCCAGCAGCGACGACATGATATTGGCCTCGTCATCGTTGGTCAGGGCCAGGAAGATGTCGGCCTGGGCGATGTTCTCTTCCACCATCAGGTCGCGGTCCGAGGCGCTACCTTGCAGGATCACCGTGCTGTTGAGGGTGTCGGACAGGTGCCGGCAGCGCGCCGGGCTCATCTCGATGATCTTCACCTGATAGCGGCTTTCGATGGCCTCGGCCAGGCGCTCGCCAATCTGCCCACCCCCGGCGATCACCACGCGCTTGTTGCGCTCGTCCACGCCCCGCAATTCGCCCATTACCGCGCGAATGTCCTGCTTGGCGGCGATGAAGAACACCTCGTCATCGGCCTCCACCACGGTGTCACCGCGCGGGAGAATGGCGCGGTCACGGCGGAAGATAGCCGCCACGCGGGTCTCGACGTTAGGCATGTGCTCGCGAATCTGGCGCAGTTGCTGGCCCACCAGGGGGCCGCCGTAGAAGGCTTTCACTGCCACCAATTGCGCTTTGCCGCCGGCGAAGTCGATCACTTGCAAGGCGCCGGGTATTTCGATCAGGCGCTTGATGTAATGGGTCACCACCTGCTCGGGGCTGATCAGCACATCCACCGGAATGGCTTCATTGGCGAACAGCGCGTCGCGGGTCAGGTAGGCGGCCGAGCGCACCCGGGCGATCTTGGTGGGCGTGTGGTACAGGGTATGCGCCACCTGGCAGGCGACCATGTTGGTCTCGTCGCTGTTGGTCACTGCCACCAGCATGTCGGCGTCTTCGGCGCCGGCCTTGAGCAGCACCGTGGGGAACGAGGCGTGGCCCTGCACGGTGCGGATGTCCAGGCGGTCACCCAGGCTGCGCAGGCGCTCGCCATCGGTGTCTACCACGGTGATGTCGTTGGCCTCGCCGGCCAGATGTTCGGCCAGGGTGCCGCCGACCTGGCCGGCACCCAGGATGATGATCTTCATCCGTTACTCCTGTCAGCTCGGGCGGTGCGCCGCGATCTTGATCAGCTTGGCATAGTAGAAGCCATCGTGGCCGCCTTCCTGCGCCAGCAGCTGGCGGCCGTGGGGCTGCTTGACGCCGGCCGCGGTGGCCAGGTCCAGCTCGCGAGCGCCGGGGGTGCGGGCCAGGAAAGCCTCGATCATCTCGGTGTTTTCGGTGGGCAGGGTCGAGCACGTGGCATAGAGCAGCACGCCCCCCACTTCCAGGGTGGGCCACAGTGCGTCCAGCAGCTCGCCCTGGAGGCTGGCCAGGGCCTGAATGTCATCGGGCTGTCGGGTCAGCTTGATGTCGGGGTGGCGCCGGATCACGCCGGTTGCCGAGCATGGTGCGTCCAGGAGGATGCGCTGGAAGCCTTGGCCGTCCCACCATTCGCCGGTGTTGCGGGCGTCACAGGCGATGAGCTGGGCGTCGAGCTTGAGGCGGTCCAGATTTTCGCGAACCCGTACCAGGCGTTTGGCCTCAAGGTCGATGGCCACCACGCCCTTGAGCGCAGGCTCGGCTTCCAGCAGGTGGCAGGTCTTGCCGCCTGGGGCGCAACAGGCATCGAGCACGCGTTGGCCGGGGGCCAGGTCGAGCAGGTCGGCGGCCAGTTGCGCGGCTTCGTCCTGCACGCTGACCCAGCCATCGGCGAAGCCAGGCAGGTCACGCACGTCACAGGCCTGTTCCAGCACGATACCGTCCTGGCTGAAGGTGCAGGCACTGGCAGCTACGCCGGCTTGGGCCAGCAATTGCAGGTAGGCGTCGCGACGGTGATGGCGGCGGTTGACCCGCAGAATCATCGGCGGGTGGGCGTTGTTGGCCGCGCAGATGGCTTCCCATTGCTCTGGCCAGAAGGCTTTCAACGACTTCTGCAGCCAGCGCGGGTGGGCGGTGCGCACCACGGGGTCGCGCTCCATCTCTGCCAGCAGCTCGGCGCTGTCGCGTTGGGCGCGGCGCAACACGGCGTTGAGCAAGCCCTTTGCCCAGGGTTTCTTCAGCTTGTCGGCACAGCCCACGGTTTCGCCAATGGCCGCGTGGGCGGGTACACGGGTGTAGAGCAACTGGTATAGGCCGACCAACAGCAGCGCCTCGACATCGGCGTCAGCGGCCTTGAATGGTTTCTGCAGCAGTTTTTCCGCCAGTGCCGACAGGCGCGGCTGCCAGCGGGCAGTGCCAAACGCCAGGTCCTGGGTGAAGCCGCGGTCGCGGGCTTCTACCTTGTCCAGTTGCAGGGGCAGCGAACTGTTGAGCGAGGCCTTGCCGGTGAGAACAGCAGCCAGGGCACGGGCAGCGGCGAGACGCGGGTTCATTGGCCCAGCACCGTGCCGACGGCGAATTTCTCGCGGCGGCTATTGAACAGGTCGCTGAAGTTCAGCGGCTTGCCGCCCGGCAGTTGCAGGCGGGTCAGGCACAGGGCGTGTTCGCCGCACGCCACGACCAGGCCCTCCTTGCTGGCGGCCAGGATGGTGCCGGGCGCGCCCTGCCCGTCGGCCACCTGGGCTGCCAGCACCTTCACGGCTTCGCCGTTCAAGGTGCTATGGCAGATGGGCCAGGGGTAGAAAGCACGCACCAGGCGCTCCAGCTCGTTGGCCGGGCGGGCCCAGTCGATGCGCGCCTCATCCTTGTTGAGCTTGTGGGCGTAGTTGGCCAGGGTGTCATCCTGTACCTCGCCCGGCAGCGTGCCGGCGGCCAGGCCGGCAATGGCCTCGACGACCGCGGGTGGGCCCATCTCGGCCAGGCGGTCATGCAGGCTGCCGCCAGTATCGCGGGTGCTGATCGGGGTGCTGACCTTGAGCAGCATCGGCCCGGTGTCCAGGCCGGCCTCCATGCGCATGACAGTGACGCCGCTCTCGGCATCACCGGCTTGCACAGCGCGCTGGATCGGCGCCGCACCGCGCCAGCGTGGCAGCAGCGAGGCATGGCTGTTGATGCAACCCAGGCGCGGTATATCCAGCACTGCCTGGGGCAGGATCAGGCCGTAGGCCACCACCACCATCAGGTCAGGCTTGAGCGCAGCCAGTTCGGCCTGGGCGTCTTCGTTGCGCAAGGTGGGCGGTTGCAGCACGGTAATGCCATGCTCCAGCGCCAGCTGCTTGACCGGGCTGGGCATCAGCTTCTGGCCACGGCCGGCCGGGCGGTCTGGCTGGGTGTAGACGGCCACCACTTCATAGGGGCTGGCCAGCAGGGCCTTGAGGTGTTCGGCGGCGAATTCGGGCGTGCCCGCGAAGACAATGCGCATGCTCATGGTTTACTCGCTGGAAAAGAAAAAGGCTTGCCGTGGCAAGCCTTTGGGAGGGTGGGTCAAGCTTGCTGGCGGTGGGCTTTTTCCAGCTTCTTCTTGATCCGGTCGCGTTTGAGGTTGGACAGGTAGTCAACGAAGAGCTTGCCATTGAGGTGGTCGCATTCGTGCTGGATGCACACGGCCAGCAGGCCTTCGGCGATCAGCTCGTAGGGCTTGCCGTCACGGTCCAGGGCCTTGACCTTGACGCGCTGTGGGCGGTCGACGTTCTCGTAGAAACCGGGTACCGACAGGCAGCCTTCCTGGTACTGGCCCATTTCGTCGGTCAGCGATTCGAACTCGGGGTTGATGAACACCCGTGGCTCGCTGCGATCTTCGCTCAGGTCCATGACCACGATGCGCTTGTGCACGTTGACCTGCGTGGCGGCCAAGCCGATGCCAGGCGCCTCGTACATGGTTTCAAACATGTCATCGATCAACTGGCGAACTTCGTCATCCACCACGGCCACAGGCTTGGCGATGGTGCGCAGACGCGAGTCTGGAAATTCGAGGATGTTTAAAATAGCCATATGCGTATTTGCTGCACTGTGAGGTAAAGTCAAAGGTAGCAGCCGCTGCAAGGTGTCGGGGGCGGGCTGCCTGTCAAACGTTCTCCCAGGGAGAAAGGCCATTTCGGCTGCGTTTCACGTGAACGCACATAATAAAGGGATTCACGGCATGAGGAAATCACTACTCGCCCTGCTGCTCATGGCGTGCGCCGGCCTGGCCAACGCCGATGTGCAGCTCAAGGATGGTTATCCACAGCGCTACACTGTGGTTCAGGGCGACACACTTTGGGACATTTCCGCCAAGTTTCTGCGTCAACCCTGGCAATGGCCACAGATCTGGCACGCCAACCCGCAGATCGCCAACCCGGACCTGATCTACCCCGGTGACTCCCTGGTACTGAGTTACGTCAATGGCCAGCCGCAGCTGATGCTGGAGCGCGGCGGATCCCGTGGCACCATCAAATTGTCACCGCGTATTCGCAGTACACCGGTGGCCGAGGCCATTCCCAGCATTCCGCTGCAATCGATCAACAGCTTCCTGCTGAGCAACCGAATCCTGGACACCACCCAGGCGTTCCAGAGCGCTCCGTATATTGTCGCCGGCCAGGGAGAGCGGGTAGTCAGTGGCATGGGCGACCGCATCTATGCCCGCGGCACGTTCGACCCGGCACACGCCGCCTATGGCATCTTCCGGCAAGGCAAGGTCTATACCGACCCGGTCACCAAGGAAGTACTGGGGGTAAACGCCGACAACATGGGCGGCGGTGAAGTGGTGGCTACCGAGGGTGATATCGCTACCCTCAACCTGCAGCGTTCCAGCGAGGAGGTGCGTCTGGGCGACCGCCTGTTCGTCAGTGAAGAACGGCCGGTCAATTCCACCTTTTTCCCCAGCGCGCCGAGCAACCCGGTCAGCGGCACCATCATTGATGTGCCACGAGGTGTTACACAGATCGGCAAGTACGACGTGGTCACCCTGGACCGTGGCAGCCGCGACGGGCTCAGGGAGGGCAACGTTCTCGAGATCTACAAGACCGGGGAAACCGTCCGCGATCGGATAACCGGCGAGCAGGTAAAGATCCCCGACGAACGGGCAGGATTGTTGATGGTGTTCCGCACCTACACAAAGCTGAGCTATGGTTTAGTGCTCAACGCCAACCGCTCCCTGGCGGTCATGGACAAGGTGAAAAATCCTTGAAACACGGAGAAGTTGTCAAACAGTTACCAACAGAGTTATCCACAGCTTTTTCCCAGTGATGACCAGGGGCCTGAATCAAGGATGATCAGATGCCGCTCTTTGCCTGCAACACCCCCGACACGGGTGAACTGGAGGCGCGCCTGCGCCTCCATCGGCTACCCGACACCGGCCCGAAACGCTTCCACGAATTGATCGCTGCTTTCGGCAGTGCGGCCCAATCCCTGCTCGCGCCTGTCAGTGCCTGGCGCCGGCTCGGGCTGTCGGCGGCTGCCTGCGCAGCCCGTGACAGTGCCGATCTGAAAACCGGCGCACAGGCTGCAATGGCCTGGCTAGAGCATCCCGGCCAGCATTTGCTGATGTGGGACGACCCCGCCTACCCCGCGCTGCTGGCGCAAATCAGCGACGCGCCACCGCTGCTGTTCATCGCCGGCGACCCCAGCATCCTGGAAAAACCACAGCTGGCCATCGTTGGCAGTCGCCGTGCTTCGCGGCCTGGCCTGGACACCGCCGCAGCGTTTTCCCGCAGCCTGGCCGCCGCGGGTTTTGTCATCACCAGCGGGCTGGCCGCTGGGGTAGATGGGGTGGCTCATCAGGCTGCCCTGGACGTTGGCGGGCTCACGATAGGGGTACTCGGCACAGGCATCCAGAAACTTTATCCACAGAAGCACAAAGCCCTCGCCGCACAAATGGCTGACTCGGGGAGTGCCGTGGTTTCGGAGTTCCCGCTGGACGCCGCGCCGGTGCCCGCCAACTTCCCACGCCGCAACCGCATCATCAGCGGTTTGTCGCTGGGGGTGCTGGTGGTGGAGGCCAGCGTCGCCAGCGGGTCGTTGATTACCGCCCGCCTGGCCAACGAGCAGGGGCGCGAGGTTTATGCCATTCCCGGCTCCATCCACCACCCCGGTGCGAAAGGCTGCCACCAGTTGATCCGCGATGGCGCGCAATTGGTGGAGACGGTGGAGCACATCCTCGAACCGTTGCGCGGCTGGCAGCGCGTTTCAATGCCAGCCCCGGCTATCGACCACCCGTTGTTGAAGCTCCTGCATGCCGCGCCCCAGAGCAGCGAAGCGCTGGTGCGCAGCAGCAATTGGGCGTTGCCCCGGGTTCTGGAGGCGCTGACCGAACTGGAACTGGAGGGGCGTGTGGTCAACGAGGCCGGGCGTTGGTTTGCGCGAGTTAGCTAAGTACACTGCTCATAGCCTTTAAGCGGAGTAACAGCAATGGTGAGCAGTTGGCGTGTGCAACAAGTCGCGCGCGATGTCAGGGCGGGCGCGGTGATTGCCTATCCAACCGAAGCGGTCTGGGGGCTGGGGTGCGACCCGTGGGACGAGGAAGCGGTTTACCGGCTGCTGGCGATCAAGTCCCGGCCTGTGGATAAGGGCTTGATTCTGGTGGCTGACAACATCCGCCAGTTCGATTTCCTGTTCGAGGACTTTCCCGAAGCCTGGATGGACCGCATGGCCAGCACCTGGCCGGGGCCCAATACCTGGTTGGTGCCGCACCAGGATCTGTTGCCGGAATGGATCACCGGCAAGCACGCCAGTGTGGCACTGCGGGTCAGCGACCACCCGCTGGTGCGTGAGCTGTGTGCGTTGGTAGGCCCGATCGTTTCTACTTCGGCCAACCCCACCGGACGCCCGCCCGCCATGTCGCGCCTGCGTATCGAGCAGTATTTCCGCGGGCAGGTGGACGTCGTGCTCAATGGTGCGCTAGGTGGGCGCAAGAACCCCAGCGTGATCCGTGACCTGGTGACGGGGGAAGTCATTCGTCCCTGAATGACAGTGGGGGTTTCACCCCGGCAGCGGAGCTGGCCGCGGCTGGAACGCTGCGGGGTATCAGGTATATCGCTTGCGCCGCCGACGCGGCCAGGTCCGCTGCTACGAGGGAGGCTTGGATCAAGGCAACAGGATGGTCGAACCCATGGTCCGGCGGCCCGACAGCTCGGTTTGCGCCTTGGCCGCTTCGGCCAGTGGGTAACGCTGGCTGATCTCCACATCCAGCTTGCCGCTGGTGATCATGCCGAACAACTCGTCAGCCATGGCCTGCAAGGCGTCGGCCGTGGCGTAGGTCGCCAGGGTCGGACGGGTGACGTACAGGGAACCCTTGGACGCCAGAATGCCCAGGTTCACGCCACTGACCGCGCCCGAGGCGTTGCCGAAGCTGACCACCAGCCCGCGGGGCTCCACGCAGTCCAGCGAGGTTTCCCAGGTGTCCTTGCCCACGCCGTCATACACCACCTGGCATTTCTTGCCCCCGGTAAGTTCCTGCACGCGCTTGACCACGTTTTCGTGGCTGTAGTCGATGGTTTCCCAGGCCCCCAGGGCCTTGGCCCGCGCGGCTTTCTCCGGGGAGCTGACGGTACCGATCAGCTTTGCGCCCAAGGCTTTCGCCCATTGGCATGCCAGGGAGCCCACCCCACCTGCAGCGGCATGGAACAGAATGGTTTCGTCGCGCTTGAGCTCGTAGGTCTGGCGGAACAGGTACTGCACGGTCAGGCCCTTGAGCATCACCGCGGCCGCCTGTTCAAAGCTGATGGCCTCAGGCAGTTTGACCAGCACCGTGGCAGGCAAGGTGTGTACTTCGCTGTAGGCGCCCAGCGGGCCGCCCGCGTAGGCCACGCGGTCACCGACCTTGACCGTGGTCACATCGCTGCCCACAGCCTCCACTACACCGGCGCCCTCGGTACCCAGCCCCGATGGGAAGGACGGCGCCGGGTACAGGCCGCTGCGGAAGTAGGTATCGATGTAGTTCAGGCCGATGGCCTTGTTGCGCACCCGGACTTCCTTGGGGCCCGGCTCGGCGGGTTGGAAATCGACGAATTCGAGGACTTCCGGACCACCGTTAGTGCTGAACTGAATACGTTTGGCCATCTGCAATCTCCTGAACCAGGCATGGAAAGCCTCTATCGGACGCTTTTGTCCGGGCGCCGTCAACCGCTCAAAGTGTGTCACCGATGCTATGCTACGCGCCGAATTTGCTCTCGGGCCGCGGTTTCCCCCAGCGCTGCCCGGCCTCTGCCCGTTCCAAGGTGAAGCCATGACTACCCGCACCGAAGCCGTAAAAGCCTACCTGCTCGACCTGCAAGAGCGCATTTGCAGCGCCCTTGAAACCGAAGACGGCGGTGCCCGCTTTGTCGAGGACGCCTGGAACCGCGCCGCCGGTGGTGGCGGCCGCACGCGGGTGATCGAAAACGGCACGGTGATCGAGAAGGGCGGGGTCAACTTTTCTCACGTGTTTGGCAGCGGCCTGCCGCCATCCGCCAGTGCCCATCGCCCGGAACTGGCGGGCCGTGGGTTCGAGGCCCTGGGTGTGTCACTGGTGATCCACCCGCACAACCCGCATGTGCCTACCTCGCATGCCAACGTGCGCTTCTTCATTGCCGAGAAAGAAGGCGAAGAGGCCGTTTGGTGGTTTGGCGGTGGCTTTGACCTGACCCCCTACTATGCCAACGAAGACGACTGCATTCACTGGCACCGGGTGGCCGAGCGTGCCTGTGCGCCGTTCGGCGCAGATGTCTACCCGCGCTACAAGGCCTGGTGCGATCGTTATTTCCATATCAAGCACCGCAACGAGCCGCGTGGTATTGGCGGCCTGTTCTTCGATGACCTGAACGAGTGGGACTTCGACACCAGTTTCGCCTTCATGCGGGCCATCGGCGACGCTTATCTCGAGGCCTACCTGCCCATCGTCCAGCGTCGCAAGGCCGCCGCGTACACCAACCAGCAGCGTGAATTCCAGGAATTTCGCCGTGGCCGCTATGTAGAGTTCAACCTGGTGTACGACCGGGGCACGCTGTTCGGACTGCAGTCGGGTGGCCGTACCGAGTCGATCCTGATGTCGCTGCCACCGCAAGTGCGCTGGGGCTACGACTGGAAGGCCGTGCCTGGCAGTGAAGAGGCACGCCTGACCGATTACTTTCTCACCGACCGCGACTGGCTGGCCGAGGCCTGACAGCCGCTGTGGATAACCCTTTAGTGCGAGACACAGATTAGGAGCTGGCAGAAATGGATCGTTACGTCGTCTTCGGTAACCCGGTGGGCCATAGCAAGTCGCCCGCCATTCACCGCCTGTTCGCCGAGCAGACCGGCCAGGCCCTGGACTATAGCGCCCGCCTCGCCCCCCTGGACGGCTTCACCGAAGACGCCCGGGACTTCTTCCAGGAAGGCCTGGGGGCAAACGTGACCTTGCCGTTCAAGGAAGATGCCTACCGCCTGTGCAACGTGCTCACCCCCCGCGCCGAGCGTGCCGGTGCCGTGAACATGCTCACGCGCCAGGCCGATGGCAGCATCCGTGGCGACAACACCGACGGCGTGGGCCTGGTGCGCGACCTGATGAATAACGCCGGCGTCACGCTCGAAGGCAAGCGCATTCTGTTGCTGGGCGCCGGTGGGGCGGTGCGGGGCGTGGTGGAACCGATCCTGGACCAGCGCCCGGTATCTCTGGTCATCGCCAACCGTACCGTGGACAAGGCCGAACTGCTGGCGCAGATCTTCTCTGGCCTGGGGCCAGTGGCGGCCAGCGGTTTCGACTGGCTGGAAGAGCCTGTGGATATCATCATCAACGCCACCTCGGCGAGCCTGGCCGGTGACGTGCCGCCCATCAGCAGCAGCCTCATCCAGCCTGGCGTCACGGTGTGCTATGACATGATGTACAGCAAAGAGCCGACGCCATTCTGCCGCTGGGCCACCGAGCACGGCGCTGCCCTGGCGCTGGATGGCTTCGGCATGCTGGTGGAACAGGCCGCCGAGGCATTCACCTACTGGCGCGGGGTGACCCCGGACTCCAAGGCCGTCCTGAAGACATTGCGCCAGGAACTGGCGGCCAGTTAATGCTCGAACTGGATCGGGCAGTGCGCTGCCCCTTCCAGCTTGTACAACTCCTCGATGACCTGCGCGCGCGCATGGCGCAAGGTCAGGCTGCGGGACTGGGCGCGCAGGCGCCGGGCTTCCTGGTGCAGCATCTCCACCCCTGAGTAATCGATGAAGTTGATCTGTTGGGCGTCGATGACTACCCGCAGGCCTTCGGCCCTCTGCAGCCGTACCTGCAGGTAATGGCTGGCGCCGAAGAAGATCGAACCACCCACGCGCAATACCTCCTCGTCACCGTCGCGCCATTGCTGCACCCGCGGCTGCGAGGTGCGCTTGAGGTAGAAGAACAGCGATGCCAGTACCCCGGCATAGATGGCGGTCTGCAGTTCCAGCAGCAGGGTGGCCAGGCAGGTCAGGGCCATGACCATGAACTCCGAACGGCTCACCCGAAACAGCGCGCGAATACCGCGATGGTCTATCAGGCCCCAGCTGATGAGCAGGATGCTGCCGGCCATGGCCGGGATCGGGATCTGCGCAATCAACTGCGCGCCGGTCACGGCAAACAAAGCCACCCACAGTGCCGAGAACACACCGGCCAGGGGCGAGCAGGCGCCGGCCTCATAGCTCAGGCCTGAGCGCGTGAACGAGCCCGCCGATAGCGAGCCAGAGAAGAACGCCCCCACGATGTTCGACAGCCCCTGGGCGCGGACTTCCTGGTTGGCGTCGAGCAACTGCTGTGAACGTGTGGCGATCGAGCGGGCGATCGACAGGCTGGTCACCAACCCGAGCATGCCTACCGCCACGGCGCTGGGCAGCAGGCGCAGGATAAGCGCAGGGTCGGTGGGAAGTGTGCTGAATGGGGGCAGTTGGCCGACAAAGGCGCTGACCCGTTGTACATGGCCGAACATCGTAGGCCATAGCCAGGCCAGAAGGCTGCCGCTGACCAGTGCGATCAACAGGGTTGGCCAGCGCGGTACCAGTGCCTTCAACGCTAGCCCCAGCGCCAGCGTGAACAACCCCAGCATCAAAGAGGGCCGATCCAGTTCGTTCAAGTGCTCGAACAGGTTGGCCAGGCTGGCGAAGGCCGTGGCCTGGCTGCTCAAGGTGATACCCAGCAAGCTCGGGAACTGTCCAATGGCAATGACGATGGCGGCACCGAAAGTGAAGCCCAGCACCACTGAGTGGGACACGAAATTCACCAGCGCGCCGAAGCGCAGCATGCCCAGCAGCCACTGAAAGATGCCCGCCAGAAAGGTCAGCAGCAGGATCAGGGTGACGTAGTCTTCGCTGGCGGGCACGGCCAATGGACTGACGCTGGCGTAAAGCACAATGGAAATGGCCGCCGTTGGCCCGCAGATCAGGTGCCAGGACGAGCCCCACAGGCAGGCGACCAGCACCGGGATGATTGCCGCATACAGGCCGTACTCGGCCGGCAGGCCGGCAATCAGGGCGTAAGCGATGGACTGCGGCAGGGCCAGGATGGCGCCGCTCAGCCCCACCACCACATCTCGGCTGACGCTGGCGCGGGTCTGGCGTGGGAGCCAGGTAAGGAAGGGCAGCAGTCTAGCCAGTCTGGACCAGCGCATTGGTCTCTCTATTCTTCAGATCGTTTTGTGGGAGCTGGCTGGCAAGCCAGCTCCCACAAGGGACTCGGTCTCGCGTTACAGGTGTGCGTTCACGGCCGGCAATGCATCCTGGCCATCCAGGGTCTTCACCCCTTCCAGCCACTTGTCGAGCACCGCCGGGTTGGCCTTGATCCACTTTTTCGCCGCGGCAGGGTAACTGGCCTTGGTGTTGACCACGTCGGCCATGATGCTGTTCTCCATGTCCTGGGTAAAGACAAGGTTGCCCAGTAGCTTGGCGACATTCGGGCAGGCCTGTGCATAACCCTTGCGGGTCAGGGTGTAGACGCTGCCGCGGGCGCCGAAATAGGCCTCGCCCCCACTCAGGTAATGCAGCTTGATCTCAACGTTCATCGGGTGGGGGGTCCAGCCGAGGAAAACCACGAACTGTTTTTTATCCACAGCCTTTCGAACCTGCGAGAGCATCGCCTGCTCGCTGGATTCCACCAGCTTCCATTTACCCAGGTCGAACTCGTTCTTCTTGATGATCTGTTGAATCGACAGGTTGGCCGGGGCGCCGGAGCCGATACCGTATATCTTGCTGTCGAATTTTTCAGCGTATGTGTTCAGGTCAGCAAAGGTGTGCACCCCGGCCTCCCAGACATAGTCGGGTACCGCCAGGGTGAATTCGGTGCCCTCAAGGTTTTTTGCGTACTGGGTCACGTCTCCCGTGGCGATGAATTTATCGTAGAAACCCTGCTGCGCTGGCATCCAGTTGCCCAGGAAAACATCCACCTTGGCGTCCTTCAGGCCACCGTAGGCAATAGGGACCGCGAGGGTATCGACCTTGGGCGTGTAACCCATGCCGCCCAGCAGCAAGCCAGCGATGGCATTGGTGGAGGCGATGTCGCTCCACCCGGGATCGGCCATCTGCACCGTGGCGCAGCTTTGCTCGTCGGCCGCCGCGTGCAGGCTGGCCAATGCCAAAAGGCCGGAGGCAACCAGTGTGGATAACTTCATCGAACATCCCCTTGTGGATTATTGATCTGGGCAGGGTTGTGGATAACGCGCCTTGCGCTCCAGATCGTCCAGGTCGATATGGTTGCGCATGTACTGCTGACTGGCGTCTACCAGCGGCTGGTGATCCCAGCTCTTCAGCGTGCCGATGCTCAGCGCCTCGGCCACCAGGCGGCGGCGACGCTGGCTGGCGAGCACCTGGTGGTGTATCGCCTTGATATCCCATTTGCCCCGGGCTTCGGCCAGCAACGCGGCAAATAGCGCGTGGTGCTCGGTTGACTGGCTGAGGTCTTCACGCTCATGCGGGTCATGCCGCACGTCGAAGAGTAGGCAAGGGTCGTCCTCACTGTAGATAAATTTGAAGTCGCCGCGGCGAATCATCATCAGCGGGCCGACGGTGCCCTCGGCCATGTACTCGCCAAACACTTCATCATGGCCGCCCTGCCCTTGCAGATGGCTGACCAGCGAACGGCCGTCGAGTGGCAGCCGTGGGTCGAGCCTGCCCCCGGCGAGTTCCACGAAGGTAGGCAGCAAGTCGGCTGTGGAAACTGCTGCGTCGATGCGCCCTGGCTTGAATTGCCCTGGGGCGCAGACCAACAGCGGTACCCGTGCCGACATCTCGAACCAGTGCATCTTGTACCAGAGCCCGCGCTCGCCCAGCATGTCGCCGTGGTCCCCGGAAAAAACAATGATGGTGTCGTCGGCCAGTCCTGTTTCTGCCAGCGTTTCCAGCAGTTTCCCGACGTTGCTATCGATGTAGCTGCACGCGCCGAAATACGCCCGGCGCGCGTCGCGGACCTTATCCACAGGCAGGGTTTTCTCCCACAGGTCATAGACTTTCAGCAGCCGTCGGGAATGTGGGTCCAGTTTTTCCTGGGCCGGTACATCGGCTGGCAGCGGTATGTCCTCCTCACGGTACATGTCCCAGAAATGCCTGGGGATGGTGTAAGGGTCATGGGGGTGCGTCATCGACACGGTCAGGCAGAACGGCTGGTCGCCTGGCTCGCGCACATGGTCGAACAGATACTGCCGGGCCTTGAAGACCACCTCTTCATCGAAATCCAGCTGGTTGGTGCGCACACAGGGTCCGGCCTGCAATACCGAGGACATGTTGTGGTACCAGCTGGGGCGCACGTCCGGCTCATCCCAGTTCACCGCCCAGCCGTAATCCGCTGGGTAGATGTCGCTGGTCAGGCGCTCTTCGTAGCCGTGCAATTGGTCCGGCCCGCAGAAATGCATCTTGCCCGATAGTGCTGTGCGGTAGCCCAGGCGGCGCAGGTAGTGGGCATAGGTGGGCACATCGGCCGGAAAGTCCGCGGCGTTGTCGTAGGCGCCGATCTTGCTGGGCAGTTGGCCGCTCACCAGGGTAAAGCGCGATGGCGCGCACAGGGGGCTGTTGCAGTAGGCGGCGTCAAACACCACGCCTTGCTGCGCCAGCCGGCTCAAATGGGGCAGGTGGATAATGGATTGGTCGTTGTACAGGGGTAGCAGTGGCGCGGCCATCTGGTCGGCCATGATGAAGAGAATGTTCTTGCGCTTCATGGGTGGGCGGCATTCCATAGTGTTTAATTATGCGAAAGTGCTCACCATCGAGCATGGGACCGCTTTGAAATGCGGTAAAGCCCACGTCAGGCAATGCCTAGGATAAGCCCTGCTTATGTTTGATAGCCTCGCCGAGCTCTCGCTCGATCTGCTGCGCGCCTTCGAATGTGCCGGGCGCCACCGCAGCTTCACCGTGGCCGCGGTAGAGCTGGGCACTACCCAACCGGCCGTCAGCCAGCAGATCAAGCGCCTTGAGGAACAACTGAACACCCGCCTGTTTGACCGCATCTACCGTGGCATCGAATTCACTGATGCCGGCAGAACGCTGTTCGATGCAGTGCACAAAGGCTTGCAGGAATTCGACAGCGGTCTGGCCGCGATCACTGCCCAGCCCCAGCACGAAGTGCTGCAGGTGGCCACCGACTTCGCTTTCGCCGCTTACTGGCTGATGCCGCGCCTTCACCGCTTCCACCAGGCCAACCCGCACGTCGACGTCAGCCTGGTGACCAGCGAACGCAGCCACGCTATGTTGCGGTCTGATATCGATGTGGCGGTGCTGTTTGGCGATGGCCGCTTCAGGCAGGGGGAAAGCCACTGGCTGTTTGCAGAAGAAGCCTTTGCGGTGTGCAGCCCTCGCCTGCTGCAAGGCCGCGCCCTGCCCTTGCCCGCCACGGCATTGCTTGACCTGCCTTTGCTGCACCTGCGCGGGGAAAGCACCAGTGAGTGGTTTGACTGGGCAGGCCTGTTTCGCACACTGGGCATTCACAGTGCACCCGCACCGGGGCAGCTGCGGTTCGATAACTACACCTTGCTGATCCAGGCGGCGATTGCCGGGCAAGGGGTGGCGATTGGCTGGCGCCACCTGGTAGACGCATTGATCGACCAGGGGCTGTTATGCCGGCCCATCGTGGAAACGGCCAGCTCGGCGTTGGGGTACTACGTGGTGTTGCCACAGCGCAAGCGGCGGGGAGAACTGATCGGGCGGTTTGTGGAGTGGTTGCGCGGGGAGCAATCGGGCCCACAGGAAGTGCGGTGAGACATGATACTGTGATGTCGCCAGACTGCCCGGAGACAACGTTTTGCAATCCATCAACGGCTACCACGCCCACGTCTACTTCGATGCCTCGACCATCGCTCAAGCCCGCGCTCTGTGCGAAGAAGCCGCGCGCCTGTTTCCCGCAGTGGTGATGGGCCGGGTTCATGAAAAGCCGGTAGGACCGCACCCCGACTGGAGCTGCCAGTTGGCGTTCGGGCCGGAACTGGTGAGCGAAGTGCTGCCCTGGCTGGCGATGAACCGCAAGGGGCTTGTGGTGTTCATGCACCCGCTGAGCGGGGATGAATTGGCGGACCATCGGGACCATGCGATCTGGATGGGGGCGGTACGCCCTTTGAAGCTATCGGTGTTTGGCGCCGACTAAGCTGTGGGACCGGGCGAAGCTCGGGAAAGTCGCCACGGTTGCGAAGGGGGTCCGCAGTGGCTGCTTCCCGAGCTACGCCCGGTCCCGCAAGGGTGTTGCGGACTTATCAGTTCAACACACCGTCGAGAATCTCGTACACCACGCCGGTGCCCACCGAGATCAGCACCACGTCGGTGCCCAGGCGGCGCCATTCGTAGCCCGGGTAGCGTGGCAGTTGCGACAGTGCGCGGCTGTCCAGGCGCTTGCCGTAGCCGTGGGGCAATGGGCGGCCTTTCTCTACGTGCACGTTCGACGGCAGGGGGCTGCCGCGGCCGAAGCTGTCACGGTGCTGCTGGATGGTCTGGCGCACAGGGCCGAAGTCCTGTGGTGGCCGGTTACCACCGCCGGCGTGCTGCTGTTGTGGCGCGCCATGTTCGTCGCCGCGCGGCCCACCTTGCTGCTGGTGTTGCTCACCGCCTTGGCGTTGGTCATCCGGGCCGGGTGCTGCTTGCAGCAGAGGGGTGACGCCGACCAGCAGCACGCCCATGCCTGCGATCAGGGATTTTGGCAGTTTCATACGCGTTCCTCGCGGTGGTGTGTCGAAAAGGTCAATCAGTAAGCCAGCACGCCCTGCAGGACCTGGTAAACCACCCCGGTCCCGTCCTGAACCAGGACGATATCCGGGCCGTAGGCTATCCACTGGTAGCCTGGGTAGTAAGGCAATTGTTCCAGCTCACGCGGGCCCAGTGGGCGGCCGTAACCTGGTGGCAGTGGGCGGCCCTGGACTACGAACACGCCTGGCGGCAGGCGTTCGGCATGGCCGAAATAACCGCGGTGTTCGAAGGCATGCTGACGAATAGGGCCAAAGTCGCGCGGCGGCGGGCCGCCGTGGTCGAAGCGGCGGTCATCACGGTGGTCGTCATGGCGGTCATCACGATGGTCGTAGCGGCCATGGTCATCCGGGCCACCTGGGCCCCATTGGTCTGCATGCGCCAGGGATGTCATGCCCACAAGCATGAGGCCCAGGCCGGCAATCAATGGTTTGGAGAGTTTCATCGAGCGAATCCTCACTGCTCAGGCAACAAAAAAGGGAACCGGATCTTATCGATCAGGTTCCCTCTGGTCTTGTGAAATTAGTCAAAGAAATCAGCCACTAATTCCTTTGTAACAAGATATTTACCTTCAGCTTACACGAGCCTTACGTACGCCCTGGGCCAAGGCCGAGCACAGCTCCAGAACATCACCTACTGCCTGGTCTGGCGAAGCGGCCTTGGCGATCTTGTCCACCAGCGCCGACCCTACCACCACGCCGTCGGCCAGGCGGGCGATCGCCGCTGCCTGTTCAGGGGTGCGAATGCCGAAACCGACGCTGATCGGCAGGTCTGTGTGGCGGCGCAGGCGCTCGATGGCGCTGCTGACCGCTTCGGTGGTCGCGGAACCGGCACCGGTCACGCCGGCCACGGACACGTAGTAGACAAAACCGGAGCTGCGCTCCAGTACGCGTGGCAGGCGCGCATCGTCGGTGGTCGGCGTGGTCAGGCGGATAAAGTCGATACCCGAAGCCTGGGCCGGTGTGGCCAGTTCGGCGTCATGCTCTGGCGGCAGGTCGACGATGATCAGGCCGTCCACGCCCGCTTCTCTGGCTTCGCCCACGAAGGCTTCGACGCCAAAGCGGTGGATGGGGTTGTAGTAGCCCATCAGCACAATCGGGGTGGTGTCGTTGTCGACGCGGAACTCGCGCACCATCTGCAGGGTTTTTTTCAGGGTCTGGCCAGCGTCCAGGGCGCGCAAGGTCGCCAATTGGATCGCCACGCCGTCTGCCATCGGGTCGGTGAAGGGCATGCCCAGCTCGATCACGTCGGCGCCTGCGGCAGGCAGGCCCTTGAGGATGGCCAGCGAAGCGTCGTAGCCAGGGTCGCCGGCGGTGACGAAGGTCACCAGGGCGGCACGGCCTTCGGCTTTTAGATCGGCGAAGCGTTGTTCAAGACGGCTCATGCCAGTTTCTCCTGGTCGGCGGCGGCCATATGGCTCATCACGGTTTGCATGTCTTTGTCGCCACGCCCGGACAGGCAGACGACCATGAGGTGATCCTTGGGCAGGGTCGGCGCGCGCTTGATGGCCTCGGCCAAGGCGTGGGCAGTCTCCAGGGCCGGGATGATGCCTTCCAGGCGGCAGGTGGTGTGGAACGCGGCCAGGGCTTCGTCATCGGTGATGCTGACGTAGTTGACGCGTTTGATCTCGTGCAACCAGGCGTGCTCGGGGCCGATGCCGGGGTAGTCCAGGCCAGCGGAAATAGAGTGGGCGTCGGTGATCTGGCCGTCGGCGTCCTGCAGCAGGTAGGTACGGTTGCCGTGCAGCACACCCGGTACGCCGCCGTTGAGGCTGGCAGCATGCTTGTCGGTGTCCACGCCGTGGCCAGCCGCTTCCACGCCGAAGATTTCCACGCTGGCGTCGTCCAGGAACGGGTGGAACAGGCCCATGGCGTTGGAGCCACCACCCACGCAGGCCACCAGGCTGTCGGGCAGGCGCCCTTCCTTGGCATGCAGCTGCTCGCGGGTTTCCTTGCCGATGATCGACTGGAAGTCGCGGACCATGGCGGGGTACGGGTGTGGGCCGGCCACGGTGCCGATCAGGTAGAAAGTGTCCTCGACATTGGTAACCCAGTCGCGCAGTGCTTCGTTCATGGCGTCTTTCAGGGTGCCGGTGCCCGCGGTAACCGGGACGATCTCGGCGCCCAGCAGGCGCATGCGGAACACGTTGGCCTGCTGGCGCTCGATGTCGGTCGCGCCCATGTAGATCACGCACGGCAGGCCGAAGCGCGCGGCCACGGTGGCGGTGGCCACGCCGTGCATGCCGGCGCCGGTCTCGGCGATCAGGCGTTTCTTGCCCATGCGCTTGGCCAGCAACACTTGGCCAATGCAGTTGTTTACTTTGTGCGCGCCGGTATGGTTCAGCTCTTCACGTTTGAAGTAGATCTTGGCGCCGCCACAGTGTTCAGTCAGGCGTTCGGCGAAATACAGCGGGTTCGGGCGGCCGATGTAGTCGCGCTGGAAGTAGGCCAGTTGCTCGAGGAATTCGGGGTCGGCCTTGGCAGCCTCGTATTCGCGGGCCAGGTCCAGCACCAGCGGCATCAGGGTTTCAGCCACGTAGCGGCCGCCGAAGGCGCCAAACAGGCCGTTGGCGTCGGGGCCGCTGCGGAAGTTGGTCTGGGTCATGGGTCGCTCCAGTGAACAGGAATGGGCTTGCTATGAATCTACTGTAACCACGGCACGCGTTGAAAAAAACCGATAAGATTGCTGCAACCTGTCAGGAAAACTCACACGTACCATGAGCCGTGACCTGCCCCCGCTGAACGCCCTGCGCGCGTTCGAAGCTACCGCCCGGTTGAATAGTGTCAGCCGTGCGGCCGAACAATTGCACGTGACCCACGGGGCCATCAGCCGTCAGTTGAAGGTGCTGGAAGAGCACTTGGGGGTCAGCCTGTTCATCAAGGAAGGGCGCGGCCTCAAACTCACAGATGCAGGCCAGCGCCTGCGTGACGCCAGCGGTGACGCCTTCGAGCGCCTGCGCAGCGCTTGTGCCGAGATCAGCCAGGGCGCCGGCGATGCACCGTTCGTGCTGGGCTGCTCAGGCAGCCTGCTGGCGCGCTGGTTCATTCCCCGATTGGGACGGCTGAACGCCGACCTGCCAGACTTGCGCCTGCACTTGTCCGCCGCTGAGGGCGACCTGGACCCGCGGCGCCCTGGCCTTGACGCTTGGCTGGTGTTCGCCGAACCGCCGTGGCCGGCCGATATGCAGGTGCATGAACTGGCGATCGAGCGCATCGGCCCGGTGCTGAGCCCGCGCTACGCACGCTTCGATAGTCTGGAGGGTGTGGCGGCACAAGGGCTGGTGGGGCAACCGCTGCTGCACACCACCTCGCGGCCACAAGCGTGGCCCAACTGGGCGCGGCACAACGGCATAGATCCCGGCCAATTGAGCTACGGCCAGGGTTTCGAGCATCTTTACTATTTGCTGGAAGCGGCCGTGGCAGGCCTGGGCATTGCGATCGCGCCGGAACCGCTGGTGGTCGACGACGTGCGGGCCGGTCGCCTGGCGGCGCCGTGGGGTTTCAGTGAAACCGCGGCGCGCCTGGCGCTCTGGGTGCCCCGGCGCGCCACGGATGGGCGCGCCCGGCAACTGGCGCACTGGCTCACGACGGAGCTGGCGCGCCAGTCAGATTAGTTGCCGCGCTTGACCAGCAGGTAGCCTGCCAGCAGGCCCAGCACGCCCACGGCGACGCCGGCGGTGGTCCAGGGGTGTTCTTGCGCGTAATCGCGGGTGGCGACGCCGGTCTCGCGGGTTTTCACCTTCACGTCTTCGTAAACGTCGCTGAGCAGGTGGCGCGAGTGTTTCAGGGCGTTTTCAGCGTTGGCGCGCAGGCTTTTCAGGGTTTTGCGCGACTCGTCGGACGCGTCGTCCTTCAAGCTCTCCAGCGATTTGAGCAGACTTTCGATTTCCGCTTCCATGCTTTGCAACGAGGCCTTGCGAAGTGAAGTAGCCATTGGTGTCTCTCCTGCGTGGTGAGTGTGCGTGTAAGTTTCCGACTGCAACGCTTTCGGAAAGTGCAGTGCGTGTGAACTTTTGCTGCCCTAATCGGCACAGAGCTAAAAGGCCACCTACGCTCAAGACCACTATCGAAAGGAGATTCACCATGACTGATCATCGCACCTACAAGCTCATTGAACTGGTTGGTTCTTCGGCGACCAGCATCGAAGAAGCGATCAACAACGCCTTGGCCGAGGCCGGCAAGACCGTCAAGCACCTGGAGTGGTTCGAAGTGCTGGAAACCCGCGGGCACATCGAGAACAACAAGGCGGCGCATTTCCAGGTGACCCTGAAGGTTGGCTTCCGAATCGAAAATAGCTGACAGCGTTTACGGAACGGTCTGACTGGCCGAATTGCCAGTATTCCGCTACAAACAGTGCTGGGGGACGCCCGGTAATGTTACCGGGCGCTTTGCTTCAAATCTGACCAGGGAACGTGACCGATGAAGAGAGTTTTGTTGGCAGCAGGTTTGTTGTGCATGGCAGGTTCGGCGCTGGCGGCGGGAAAGTCGTGCGACGAGCTGAAATCGGAGATTGCCGCGAAAATCGACGCCAAGGGCGCCCACGGCTATTCGCTGGAGGTGGTCGACAAGGGCGCCTCGGCGGATGGCAAGGTTGTCGGCACCTGCGAGGCGGGCAGGAAGGAAATCGTCTACAAGCGCGGCTAAGCGCTGTGTAGTACTGGTTTGTGGGAGCTGGCACGCCAGCTCCCGCAGTTTCAGCCCTTGGCGAGCTGTGCCAGCAGTTCGTAGGAATGCAGCCGGTCGGCGTGTTCGTACAGGTCGCAGGTAAAGATCAACTCATCTGCCTGGGTCTGCTCCAGCAAGACATCCAGTTTGGCGCGAATCTTCTGTGGGCTACCGATCATGGCCAGGCCCAGGAAATCGGCGACCGCGGCTTTTTCGTGGGGCAGCCAGCGGCCTTCCATGGTGTCGACTGGCGGTTGCTGCACCAGGCTCTGGCCACGCATCAGGTTGAGAATGCGCTGGTACACAGAGGTGGCCAGGTAATCGGCCTGCTCGTCCGTATCCGCAGCCACCAGTGGCACGCCCAGCATCACGTAAGGCTTGTCGAGTACGTCCGATGGCTTGAAGTGGTTGCGGTATACCCGAATGGCTTCATGCATGTAGCGCGGCGCGAAATGCGAGGCGAAGGCGTAGGGCAAGCCGTACATGCCGGCCAGCTGGGCGCTGAACAGGCTGGAGCCCAGCAGCCAGATCGGCACATGAGTGCCCGCGCCCGGTACGGCGATCACTTTTTGATCAGGGGTGCGCGGGCCCAGGTAGCTCATCAGCTCCAGGACGTCATCGGGGAAGTCGTCGGCGCTGCCCGAACGTTCACGGCGCAGGGCGCGGGCGGTCATCTGGTCTGAGCCCGGCGCGCGGCCCAGGCCCAGGTCGATGCGGCCGGGGTACAGGCTTTCCAGGGTGCCGAACTGTTCGGCGATCACCAGCGGCGCATGGTTGGGCAGCATTACGCCGCCGGAGCCCACGCGAATCGTGGACGTGCCACCGGCCAGGTAGCCCAGCAGTACTGAAGTGGCGGAACTGGCGATGCCGTCCATGTTGTGGTGCTCGGCCACCCAAAAGCGGTTGTAGCCGAATTTTTCCAGGTGCTGGGCCAGGTCCAGCGAGTTGCGCAGCGAATGGGCGGGGCCCTTGTCGGCGCGCACGGGCACCAGGTCCAGGGCGGAAATCTTGATATCGGAGAGTCGTTTCATGGGGGGTAGTGTCCTCGGCAGTCGACTGGAAGGCTGGTGCATGCACGCAAATCCATGGGGTCCGCACCACCCTGCCCTTTAACCATCAATATGGTCATATTGAGAAACTTCAATGCGTGATTGTCAATCCGTGTGAACTTGCAGGCTTGCCAACCCCTCCTAACCTCAGTGACTGCGCGAACCTTCGCGTGCAACCCGAGGAGGCATCATGAAGAAGACAGCATCAGCCGTTTGGCAAGGCGGCCTGAAAGACGGCAAAGGCCAGATTTCTACTGAAAGCGGCGCCCTCAAGAGCAACCCCTACGGCTTCAACACACGGTTCGAAGGCCAGCCAGGAACCAACCCGGAAGAGCTGATAGGCGCGGCTCATGCGGGTTGTTTCTCCATGGCCCTGTCGATGATTCTGGGCGGTGCCAACCTCACCGCTGACCGTATCGACACCATTGCCGAGGTCACCCTGGACAAGGTGGGTGACGGCTTTGAAATCACTGCCGTGCACCTGATCCTGAAAGCCAAGGTGCCGGGCGCCAGCGAAGAGCAGTTCAAGGAATTGGCCAACAAGGCCAAGGAAGGCTGCCCAGTCTCCAAGGTGCTCAAGGGCGCCAAGATCAGCCTGGACGCCACGCTGGTTAGCTAGGAGCAGCGCTGGAACAGCAAAGGGCATTCGTGGTCGAATGCCTGGGTGCCGTTTGTCTGGTCACCCCGCGGGCATTGCCCAGGGTGACCATCCCCCCTCCTGTGCACCCCAAGGAAGCTATCATGATCAAGCGACTGATATTGACCCTCGCCTGCTGTGCTGCGGCTACCAGCGCTCTGGCTGCGCCCAAGCCCTGCGAAGAACTGAAGGCCGAAATCGAAGCCAAGATCCAGGCCCAGGGCGTCACTTCCTACACCCTCGAAATTGTCAGCAACGACGAAGTCCACGACAAGAACATGGTCGTCGGCTCGTGCGAAGGCGGCAGCAAGAAAATCATCTACCAGAAGAACGACCGTTAAAACAAACAGTTGATGTCGCGGTCCTCGGCCACCACCTTGCGGTTCTGGTCGTACAGCCGTGCGCTAGGGGTAATGCCCAGCGTGCGGGTTTCCAGCAGGTATCGCTGGCCCGGCTGAAAGCCGTCGTAGCGGACGCTGAGGTAGCAAGTGCGTTCGTCCGGCTCGGCCATCATCAACCGGCCCGCGTAGATCTCGAAGTCGTACCGCACCATCAGGTCATGGCTACCCGGGGTCACCTGGAAATAGCGACCATCGTTCAGCCGTACGCCGTCAAGGCGCTCTGCCATGATGACCTTGCCGCCGAGCATGGTCATGTCGACCCAGGCTTGCTGGGGGTTTTTTGCCGGCAACGGGGTGGTGCTGCAACCGGCCAGGGTGGTGAGTACAACGACAGCAAGGGCGCGGCGCATTGAAGAGCTCCAACGGGGCATAGGCTTTCAGCATACCCCTAACCAGCCACTTACGTAGCCTGGCAGCCCGCCGGTTGAGCCTTGCCGACAACGTAGCGCTGCTGATCATAGAGCTTTGCCCACGGCTGGAAGCCCAGGCTGCCGGCCTCCAGTTGGTAGCGCTGGCCGGCGTTGAAATCCTTGAAGGTCAATTTCATTCGGCAGTCGCGCCACAGGGGCTGGGCTGCCGGGCCAATGTTGGTGGCTGCCACCGGGAACTGAAAAGTTACCCACAATTCATGAGCACCGGGCTGCACTTCAAAGTAACGTGGGTCTGCCCAGTCGTGGTTGTCGACTTTCACCGCGTGCAGCGAGTTTTCCTTGCCCGCCTTGAGGTCGACCCAGGCCTGGTGCGGGTCGGGATCAGGCAAGGTGGAACAACCGGCCACGGTCGCCAGACCGCAGACAAGTAACATGGCACGCATGGCAAAACTCCTGATGGCAAGGATGGCCGGCTCGTCCCACAGAAGGATGCCCCCGACAGATGATTGATGTTCTTCTTCTACTGCGCTCGCGCTTTGGGTCACTCGACCGCAAAATCGGGGCCTTGGTTCCCCTGCTGGCCGGTTTGCTGCTCAACGGTTGTTCGACCTACTACGGGCAGTTGCTGGATGGCCAGGTGCGATTGCTGCGGGCTCGCGAGCCCGTCAGCCAGGTGGTGGCCGACCCAGCCAGGGACGCCAGGCTGCGTGAACAGCTGCGCCAGTCCCAGGCCGCCCGGGACTTTGCCAGCAGCCACCTGCACCTGCCGGATAACCGCAGCTACCGGCTGTATGCCGATGTGAAACGCTCATCAGTGGTATGGAATGTGTTTGCCACGCCGGAGTTTTCCCTCGACCCGCAAACCCACTGCTTCCCCATTGCGGGGTGCGTGGCGTATCGCGGGTATTACAGCCTGAGTGGCGCGCGGGGTGAAGCAGCGCTGCAGAAGCAGGCCGGCATGGACGTCTACATCGGCGGCGTGGATGCCTATTCGACCCTGGGCTGGTTCGATGACCCGATCATCAACACCATGATGGACAGGGGGGACGAGCGCCTGGCGACGCTGATCTTCCATGAGCTGGCGCACCAGCGTTTCTATGTGCAGAACGACACCGAGTTCAACGAGTCCTATGCCACCTTCGTCGAGCAGGAAGGGACCCAGCAATGGCGCGCCTACCAGGGCTTGCCACCGGCAGATCAAGATATGGCCAAGCAGGTCCACCAGTTCACCCAGCTGGTGCTGGATACCCGGGAGCAACTCAAGGCCATATACGCCCAGCCACTTGCGCCTGCGGCCATGCGCCAGGCCAAGCAGCAGGCATTCGAGCGGATGCGCGCGCAGTATCGGCAACTGCGAGACAGCCAGTGGGATGGGGACAAACGCTACGACGGCTGGGTGAACGCACCGATGAACAACGCCAAGCTGTTGCCATTCGGGCTGTATGACCAGTGGGTACCGTCGTTCGCCGCGCTGTTCAGCCAGGTGCACGGCGATTGGCCAAGCTTCTTCAAGGCGGTGGAACGGCTGGGCAAGCTGCCCGCCGATCAGCGCAAAGCCGCGCTGGTGAAGCTGGCGTCGCGCTGATCCCTGGCAGCGGCTTCAGCGCATAAAGGCGCGGTGCAATTCGGCCAGGGTATCGAAGTGGTAAGTCGGTGCTTCGGCCTCCAGCTCTTCACGGCTGCCGAAGCCATACCCTACCGCTACCACATCCAGGCCATTGGCCTTGGCGCCGATCAGGTCATGCTTGCGGTCGCCGATCATCAGGGTCTGCGCCGGGTCCAGGCCTTCTTCCTTGAGCAGGTGGGCCAGCAACTCGACCTTGTTGGTGCGGGTACCGTCCAGTTCACTGCCATAGATCACCTTGAAGTGCTTGGCGAAGTCGAAATGCCGGGCAATCTCGCGGGCGAATTCCCACGGTTTCGAGGTGGCCACGTACAGGTGCCGCCCTTGAGCCACCAGGGTTTCCAACAGCTCGATGACGCCTTCGAACACTTCGTTTTCGTACAGGCCGGTCACCTTGAAGCGCTCACGGTAGAAATTCACCGCTTGCCAGGCCTTTGCTTCATCAAAACCGTAGAACTGCATGAACGCCTGCAGCAGGGGCGGGCCAATGAAATGCTCCAGCTTGCGCAGATCGGGTTCGATGATGCCCAGCTTTTCCAGCGCGTACTGGATGGAACGAGTGATGCCTTCCCGTGGGTCGGTGAGCGTGCCGTCCAGGTCGAAGAGGATGTTCTGATAATGCATGGGGGCTTCCGAATTCAGTCGGTGGAGAGCGGGTTGGGGCTGGCGAAACCGGCGTCCAGATGCTGGTCTTTCAGTTTCACGTAGTTGGCGGCGGTGTAGGTGAAAAAACTGCGCTCCTTGTCTGTCAGCGGCCGGGCCTGCTTGACCGGGCTGCCAACGTAGAGAAAGCCGCTTTCCAGGCGCTTGCCCGGTGGCACCAGGCTCCCGGCGCCAATGATGACCTCGTCTTCCACTACTGCGCCGTCCATCACCGTGCTACCCATGCCGATGAGGATACGGCTGCCCACGGTGCAGCCATGCAGCATCACTTTATGGCCGATGGTCACGTCATCGCCGATGATCAGCGGGAAGCCTTCGGGGTTGAAGGGGCCGGCGTGGGTGATGTGCAGTACGCTGGCGTCCTGCACGCTGGTGCGCGCGCCGATGCGGATGCGGTGCATGTCGCCGCGGATCACGGTCATGGGCCAGACCGAGCTGTCCTGGCCTATTTCGACATCGCCGATGACAACTGCCGAACGGTCGACAAAAGCCCGCTCGCCTACGACGGGCGTGTGCTGCTGGAACGTACGAATGGCCACGATAGGCTCCTTCTCTGGCGTTGATAGCTGCGGTGAGCGTCGATTGTAATTAAGATGGGCTGGTGTTTCTTCAGCCAAGGTGTGTAACCGTGAGCGCGACCAACCCGCTACTGCAGTCTTATGACCTGCCACCGTTCTCGGCGATCCGTGCCGAGCACGTACAGCCGGCGATAGAACAGATCCTGGCCGACAACCGTGCGGCGATCGCCAAGATTCTCGAAACCCAGGCGCAGAAGCCTACCTGGGCCGGCCTGGTCCTGGCCATGGATGAACTCAATGACCGCCTGGGCGCGGCCTGGAGCCCGGTCAGCCATCTCAATGCCGTGTGCAACAGCCCGGAACTGCGCCAGGCGTATGAAGCCTGCCTGCCAGCCTTGAGCGCCTACTCCACGGAGATGGGCCAGAACCGCGAGCTGTTCCAGGCCTATGAAGCCCTGGCCAACAGCCCGGAAGCCGCCACCTTCGACGTGGCGCAGAAAACCATTCTGGAACACTCGCTGCGCGACTTCCGCCTGTCGGGTATCGACCTGCCGCCCGAGCAGCAGCAGCGTTACGCCGAAGTGCAAAGCAAATTGTCCGAGCTGGGCAGCAAGTTTTCCAACCAGTTGCTGGACGCTACCCAGGCGTGGACCAAGCACGTCAGCGACGAAGCCGCGCTGGCCGGCCTGACCGACTCGGCCAAGGCGCAGATGGCCGCCGCAGCCAAGGCAAAAGGCTTGGACGGCTGGCTGATTACCCTGGAATTCCCCAGCTATTACGCGGTGATGACCTACGCCCAGGACCGAGCCCTGCGCGAAGAGCTTTACGCTGCCTACTGCACCCGTGCTTCCGACCAAGGTCCGAACGCCGGCCAGAATGACAACGGCCCGGTGATGGAGCAGATTCTCGACCTGCGCCAGGAGCTGGCACGGCTATTGGGCTACAGCAGCTTTGCCGAACTGAGCCTGGCCACCAAGATGGCCGAGTCCAGCGACCAGGTGCTGGGTTTCCTGCGCGACCTGGCCAAACGCAGCAAGCCGTTCGCCGCCCAGGACCTGACCCAGCTCAAGGCCTACGCCGCCGAGCAGGGCTGCCCGGACCTGCAGAACTGGGACAGCGGCTTCTATGGCGAGAAATTGCGTGAGCAGCGTTACAGCGTGTCTCAGGAAGCCCTGCGCGCTTATTTCCCCATCGACAAGGTGCTGTCTGGCCTGTTCGCCATTGTCCACCGCCTGTATGGCATCGAAATCGTCGAACAGACCGGTTTCGACACCTGGCACCCGGACGTGCGCCTGTTCGAAATCAAGGAAAACGGCCAGCACGTTGGTCGCTTCTTCTTCGACCTGTACGCCCGCGCCAACAAGCGTGGCGGTGCCTGGATGGACGGCGCCCGTGATCACCGTCGCACCGCTGGCGGCGCCGTGCAGAGCCCGGTGGCGAACCTGGTGTGCAACTTCACCCCGGCCGACGCCGGCAAGCCAGCCCTGCTGACCCATGACGAAGTCACCACCCTGTTCCACGAGTTCGGCCATGGCTTGCACCACCTGCTGACCCGTGTCGAGCACGCTGGCGTGTCAGGCATCAACGGCGTGGCCTGGGACGCGGTCGAGCTGCCGAGCCAGTTCATGGAGAACTGGTGCTGGGAGCCTGAAGGCCTGGCGCTGATTTCCGGCCACTACGAGACTGGCGCTGCCTTGCCTCAGGACCTGCTGGAAAAAATGCTGGCCGCCAAGAACTTCCAGTCCGGCCTGATGATGGTGCGTCAGCTGGAGTTCTCCCTGTTCGACTTCGAACTGCACGCCACCCACGGCGATGGCCGTAGCGTGCTGCAGGTGCTCGAAGGCGTGCGTGACGAGGTCACGGTGATGCGCCCACCCGCGTACAACCGCTTCCCCAATAGCTTCGCGCACATCTTCGCCGGCGGCTATGCGGCGGGTTACTACAGCTACAAGTGGGCCGAAGTGCTGTCGGCGGACGCGTTCTCGCGTTTCGAAGAAGAAGGCGTGCTCAACGCCGAGACCGGTCGTGCCTTCCGCGAAGCCATCCTGGCGCGCGGTGGTTCCCAGGCGCCGATGGTGCTGTTCGTCGACTTCCGCGGCCGCGAGCCGTCGATTGATGCACTCTTGCGCCATAGCGGCCTGAGTGAGGACGCGGCAGCATGAGTGACACGCCCGTGGTCAAGACCAAGAAACGCTTCATCGCCGGGGCGGTATGCCCGGCGTGCAGCGAGTCGGACAAGCTGATGATGTGGAGCGAGGACGATGTCCCGCACCGGGAGTGCGTGGCCTGTGGCTACAGCGACACTCTCAATGCACAGGGCCAGTCCATTCCCAGCGAACTGGGAACGCGGGTCAACAAGCAGGCGCCGAAAATCGCCAACCCCAAGGTGCAGACGGTGCAGTTTTTCCCCAACCCGAAGCTGAAGAAGCCCGACGCTTAAATCAGCTGTTTGAACAACCCTTTGACCGCGCAAGCGGCCAGGGGGTTGGTGCTGCAGGCGCCGCTGGCGAGCGCGCTGCGCACCGCTTCGACGTCCACGTCGTGGATATAGTCCAGGCCGTATTTCATCCGCCGGGTGTCGCCAAAGCCACCTTGGGTCATTTCGGCCACGGCGTCCTGCTTGCTCCAACCCTGAACCACCACGCGGTACATCGCCGACACCAGGCCGGTGCGGTCCAGACCGTGCTTGCAGTGGATAAGAACAGGGCCTTTGGCCTCTCCTTCCTGAATGGCGCGTAGCGCCGAAATGACCTCTGCATCATCGACGTGCACGGTGCGCATGGGCAACTGCACCTGGTTGATTTGCGGCGCCTTGAGCCATTGCGCGTCTGGTTCGGGCAAGAAGTTGACCACTGTCTTGATGTGCAGCTGACCGAGTAGCGCCGCCGCCTCTTCGTCCGGCAGGGCACTGCGGTAAAGCGTGGGGCTGATCTGGTACAGGTTGTAATGAGGCTCGACGGACTGTGCCCACTGCGCTGGCCGCGCTGGCACTTGGGGAGCCGCCTGGGTTGGGCCGGCCAACGCGGCGCTCAGGGCCAGGCCGACCAGCAGAAAACGGAAAAAGGACATGGGCAGGGCGCGCCATCGTAACCATAGATGCACTTATTTTCCGTGCCGCAGCGTCAAAGCGCTGTGAGGTGTTCGTAAAAACTTCGTGTAAAGCCCCTGTAAACTCAGGCTGAAACCGGTTACATTTCCGCATCTCGAAGCACCTTTTCGAAGGTGCCAGCGACAACCTGGCGTGCCGCCCAGACTCGATAAAACTAAAAAACGTCGTGATGTTCTTTACTAAGTACGTCGCGATGCCCGCCTGTGCAGCTCGATGAGCCATTCAAAACGATAAGCGGCCCCAAGGCTGCGACAAATCCGTGATCGGATGAGGATCCCCCATGTCTGAGCAAGACCACGACAACCCGCGCCGGGACTTCCTGCGCAAGACCCTGACCCTGATACCCGTAGTCACCGTGGCCAGCACCGGCCTGGGCATGGGTGTGGGTGAGCTGATGGCCGCGCCGCAGAAGCAGCCCGAGGCGGCTGCCAAGCCCGCTCAGGAGTACCAGCCCAGCTACTTCACCGCCGAAGAATGGGCGTTCGTCAATGCCGCCGTGGCGCGGCTGATTCCGGCCGATGACCTTGGCCCGGGTGCGTTTGAAGCCGGCGCACCGGAATTCATCGATCGCCAGATGAACACGCCCTATGCCAGCGGTGCGTTGTGGTACATGCAAGGCCCGTTCGTGACCGATGCGCCCGCCGAAATGGGTTACCAGCTCAAACTGGTGCCCCAGCAAATCTATCGCCTGGGGATCGCGGCTACGGACGCCTGGTGCCAGAAGCAGGCAGGCAAGGCCTTCGCTCAGCTCGACGGTGCTGCCCAGGACAGTGTGCTGAGCAAGCTTGAATCCGGGGATATTCAGTTCGATGACGTACCCTCCAAGGCTTTCTTCGCCTTGTTGATCCAGAACACCAAGGAAGGCTTCTTCAGCGACCCGGTACACGGCGGCAACAAAGGCCTGGTGGGCTGGACCCTGGTGGGCTTCCCCGGCGCGCGCGCCGACTTCATGGATTGGGTTGAACGCAATGAGCAATACCCCTTCCCGGCAGTATCCATTCGCGGCGAGAGGGCTTGAGCATGGCGACAGTATTGAAGAAGGTCGACGCAGTGATCGTCGGTTTTGGCTGGACCGGCGCCATCATGGCCAAGGAGTTGACTGAAGCTGGCCTGACCGTGGTCGCCCTGGAGCGTGGCCCGATGCAGGACACCTACCCAGACGGTAACTACCCGCAGGTGATCGACGAACTGACCTACAGCGTGCGCAAGAAGCTGTTCGTGGATATCTCCAAGGAAACCGTGACCGTCCGGCACAGCGTCAAGGACGTCGCCTTGCCCAACCGTCAGCTGGGCGCGTTCCTGCCTGGCCAGGGCGTGGGCGGTGCTGGCCTGCACTGGTCTGGCGTGCATTTTCGTGTCGACCCTATCGAACTGCGTATGCGCAGCCACTATGAAGAGCGCTACGGCAAGAAATTCATTCCCGAAGACATGACCATCCAGGACTTCGGCGTGACCTACGAAGAGCTGGAGCCGTTCTTCGACTTTTCCGAGAAAGTCTTCGGCACGTCGGGCACGGCCTGGTCGGTGAAAGGCCAGATCGTCGGCGAAGGCAAGGGCGCCAACCCATACGCGCCAGACCGTTCCAACCCGTTTCCGCTGGAGGCGCAGAAGAATACCGTCTCGGCCATGCTGTTCCAGAAGGCCGCCGCCGCGTCAGGTTACAAACCCTATAACCTGCCGTCTGCCAACACCTCGGGGCCTTACACCAACCCTTACGGCGCGCAGATGGGGCCCTGCAACTTCTGCGGGTTTTGCAGCGGGTATGTGTGCTACATGTATTCCAAGGCCTCGCCGAACGTGAACATCCTGCCGGCACTCAGGCAGGAGCCCAAGTTCGAGCTGCGCACCAATGCCCATGTGCTGCGCGTCAACCTGACCGACGACAAGAAGCTGGCCACCGGCGTGAGCTACATCGACGCCCAGGGCCGTGAAGTGGAGCAGCCGGCCGACCTGGTCATTCTGGGTGCTTTCCAGTTCAACAACGTGCGCCTGATGCTGTTGTCAGGTATCGGCAAGCCGTACGACCCGATCAGCGGCGAAGGCGTGGTCGGCAAGAACTTTGCCTACCAGAACATGGCGACCGTGAAAGCCTTCTTCGACAAGGACACCCACACCAACAACTTCATTGGTGCTGGCGGCAACGGGGTGGCTATCGACGACTTCAACGCCGACAACTTCGACCATGGCCCGCACGGCTTCGTTGGGGGGTCGCCGTTCTGGGTCAACCAGGCAGGCAGCCGCCCTATCGCGGGCACCTCCAACCCGCCGGGCACGCCAGCCTGGGGTAGCGCCTGGAAGCGCACCACGGCCGAGTACTACACGCACCAGGTGTCCATGGACGCCCACGGCGCCCACCAGTCCTACCGCGGCAACTACCTGGACCTGGACCCTACCTACAAGGATGCCTACGGCCAGCCGCTGTTGCGCATGACCTTCAACTGGCAGGAAAACGACATCAAGATGAACATGTTCATGGCCGACAAGCTGGCGCAGATCGCCAAGGCCATGAACCCCAAGTCCATCGCCGTGCTGGGCAAGAAGATGGGCGAGAAATTCAACACCGCCGCCTACCAGACCACCCACCTCAACGGTGGCGCGATCATGGGCACCGACCCCAAGACCAGCGCCCTTAACCGCTACCTGCAAAGCTGGGACGTACACAACGTGTTCGTACCGGGTGCTTCCGCGTTCCCCCAGGGCCTGGGCTACAACCCTACCGGCCTGGTCGCCGCGCTGACCTACTGGTCGGCCAAGGCTATCCGCGAGCAGTACCTGAAAAACCCCGGCCCGCTGGTGCAGGCTTAAGGAGCGATGACCATGAAAAACCTGTTTCTCGCTTCCCTGGCGCTGGCCAGCCTACCTGTGTGGGCAGCCGAACCTTCTTTCGACCCGGCCCTGGTGCAAAAGGGCGAGTACCTGGCCCGTGCCGGTGACTGCGTGGCCTGCCACACCGCCAAGGGCGGCAAGCCGTTCGCCGGTGGCCTGCCGATGGAAACGCCGATCGGTACCATCTATTCCACCAACATCACCCCGGACAAGACCGGCATCGGCGAATATTCGTTCGAGGACTTCGACCAGGCCGTACGCCATGGCGTAGGCAAGAGCGGCAGCACCTTGTACCCGGCCATGCCCTACCCCTCCTATGCGCGCGTCAGTGACGAAGACATGCAGGCGCTGTACGCCTATTTCATGAAGGGGGTGCAGCCGGTCGGCCAAGAGAACAAGGATGTGGATATCCCCTGGCCGCTGAGCATGCGCTGGCCGCTGGCGATCTGGCGCGGCATGTTCGCGCCCAAGGTCGAGCCGTTCAAGGCCGCGGGCAACGATGAAAGCATCAACCGTGGCGCCTACCTGGTCGAAGGCCTGGGGCACTGTGGTGCCTGCCATACCCCACGCGCCATCACCATGCAGGAAAAGGCCCTCAACCCAGCGGACGGCAAGGAGTTCCTCGCCGGTTCAGCACCGCTTGAAGGCTGGATCGCCAAGAGCCTGCGGGGCGACCACAAGGACGGCCTGGGCAGCTGGAGCGAGGCAGACCTGGTGGCCTTCCTCAAGACCGGCCGCAGTGACCGTACCGCCGTGTTCGGTGGCATGAGCGACGTGGTCGAGCACAGCATGCAGTACATGAGCGATGCGGACCTGACCGCCATTGCCCGTTACCTGAAGTCCTTGCCGGCGGCCAACCCCGACGACAAGCCTCAGGTCTACGACAAGGCCGTGGCCGATGCGTTGTGGAAAGGTGATGACAGCAAGCCGGGCGCCTCGGTGTACATCGACAACTGCGCCGCCTGCCACCGTACCGATGGCAAGGGCTACACCCGCGTGTTCCCGGCCCTGGCGGGCAACCCCGTGCTGCAGACAGCCGATGCCACGTCGCTGATCCATATCGTGCTCAAAGGCGGCACCCTGGTCGCCACCAGGACCGCGCCCTCGAACTTCACCATGCCTTCCTATGCCTGGCGCCTGTCGGACCAGGAAGTGGCGGACGTGGTGAACTTCATCCGCACCAGCTGGGGCAACCAGGGGTCGCAGGTATCGGCCAAGGACGTGAAAGCGCTGCGTACCGATGACATGAAGACTACCTCAGGGGATGATCTTGGGCAGGTGAGCTCCAAGTAATACCAGAAGGCATGTGATTGCCGCGCAGGAGCTGGGTTGTCGTCGTGGTATGCGCGCGATGGCCGGGGCTAGGCAAAACGTCAGGCTCTCTGTACTGTATATGAATACAGTATGGAGGGCCTTTCCATGTCCACGCCCCTGCCCCCGCGCGGCCGCGGCACCGCCACCAACCCCCACAATCGTTACGCGGCCCAGCGTTCGGTCGTCGAGGACGACGGCTGGTATCAGGAAGTCCCGGTCACCCAGGGTACCGAAGTACGCATCGAGACCGCCAAGAGCATCATCACCCGCAACAGTTCCCCCGACTTGCCCTTCGACCGCACCATCAACCCCTACCGTGGTTGCGAGCACGGCTGCATTTATTGTTTCGCCCGGCCCAGCCATGCCTACTGGGACATGTCCCCTGGCCTGGACTTTGAAACCAAGCTCATCGCCAAGAGCAACGCCGTTGCCCTGCTGGAGCAGCAACTGTCCAAGCGCGGCTATCAGGTGGCACCGATCAACCTGGGCTCCAATACCGACCCTTACCAGCCCATCGAGCGCGAGCACAAACTCACCCGCGGGGTACTGGAAGTGCTGCTGCGTTACCGCCACCCTGTGACCATCGTCACCAAGGGGTCGCTTATTCTGCGTGACCTGGACCTGCTCAGCGAACTGGCCAGCCTGAACCTGGTGTCGGTGATGATCAGCCTCACCACCCTGGACGACGAACTCAAACGCACCTTGGAACCTCGCGCCGCCGCGCCCAAGGCTCGCCTGCGGGCTATCCGCGTGATGCGCGAAGCCGGCATTCCGGTGGGCGTGCTGTGCGCCCCGATGATCCCCATGATCAACGACATGGAAATGGAAAGCCTGCTGCGTGAAGCCAAGGCTGCGGGCGCCTTGAGCGCCAACTACATCCTGCTCCGCCTGCCGCTGGAAGTGGCGCCGCTGTTCGAGGAGTGGCTCCACCAGCACTACCCTCAGCGCGCTGAACATGTGCTGAGCCTGATACGCCAGAGCCGCGGCGGCGCGCTCTACGACAGCCGCTTTGGCGCGCGTTTTCGAGGTGAAGGCGTGTTCGCGGACTTGCTGGAGCAACGTTTCAAGGCAGGGCTCAGGCGCTTTGGCTTGAGCAGGCGAGGGGAGCATTCGCTCGATTGCACGGCGTTTTGCCCGCCGGGGGGGCAGATGTCTTTGTTGTGAAATTGTTACTGGGGGTGAATGTAGGGTACCTCGGGATGATGCGGTTCACTAGGCTCGGTATTTTTTGGAGTTCAAGTTAGCCGTGCTGAAGATCTTATCTACCCCGCAATTTGATTCTGATTTCAAGCACCACAGCGCTGGCCGTGATATCGAGAGTTTCAAGCAAATTGTACGGTTGCTGCAGCAGCAGCAGCGACCGTTGCCGCCATGGGCATGCGACTGTACAGCTGACACGATCACGTTCGAACAGACTGGGAGCTTCCACTATCTGTTCGAATGATTCCGTTCCACGCCAATCAAATACCCAAGTCGCGGAAGAATGCGTCAGCGCTTTCGTGTTCCTTACCCGTTGGTTTGAGGTACTCCTCCTCCACAACCTTGCGAGCGCGCGCGTTGAGTGAGGGGGCCTTGACTGCGAATGGGAGCTCCTTCGTCTGCACTACCTGTACGAGCATCATTCGAATGGCCTGGGAAATGGTCATGCCCATTTCCTCGAGGACTGCCGTCGCATCAGCCTTGAGTTCGCGTTCGATTCTCGTGCGCACCACTTCTGTATGAGCCATCGCTTAACTCCGAGCGTGTTGTAGCTACAACGAGCTTATCTTGTTTCTCAAGCCATGTACAGGAAGGAAACAATTCGTTCGAGATGGCGGATCCAGCAGGTTTTCCTTACCTTTATTACCAGCATTCAGGTGATTCATATTGATCTGCTATCACTTCGTAGCTTCCTGAAACATATCAAACCCCCGTTCCAGAGCCCTCCATTCAGTTTGAATTAAGTTTTCATCTCTACCTTCAATCGCAAGTGACCCGATAGTCACTAAGCTGAATGAATCGCCCTGCACAGTCCTATCGTGTAGGGCGTTTTGCCCCGTAAAATAGGAAAATTCCTATAACCGTCTCCCGAGGATGAATCATGACCGACAAGGACTCTTCCCTGACCGAGCCGGCTGTCGAGGCTGAGAGCGCGGACACCGCGCTGAAGACCATTGTTGATGGCTTCCTGCACTTCCACCACGAAGTGTTTCCGCAGCAGGAGGAGCTGTTCAAGAAGCTCGCCACGGCCCAGACGCCCAGGGCAATGTTCATTACCTGCGCAGACTCGCGCATTGTGCCCGAGTTGATTACCCACAGTTCGCCCGGCGACCTGTTTGTGACCCGCAACGTCGGTAACGTCGTGCCGCCCTATGGGCAAATGAACGGTGGTGTGTCCACGGCCATCGAATACGCAGTCATGGCATTGGGTGTGCACCACATTATCGTGTGTGGCCATTCGGACTGCGGGGCGATGCGCGCCGTGCTCAACCCGGCCACGCTGGAAAAGATGCCGACTGTAAAGGCCTGGCTTCGCCATGCCGAAGTTGCCAAGACCGTGGTGCACGACAATTGCAACTGCGCTACGGAAGCCGAAAGCATGCAGGTGCTGACCGAGGAAAACGTCATCGCCCAGCTGCAACACCTGCGTACTCACCCCTCGGTGGCGTCACGCATGGCCAGCGGCCAGTTGTTCATTCATGGCTGGATCTACAGCATCGAGACCAGCGAAATTCGAGCTTATGATGCTGAGCGTGATTGCTTCCTTCCATTGGATGGAACCCTGCCGATACCGAGCGCTACCCCCAAAGGGCGGTTCTAGCGCTCGACCGTGATAAACGAGGCCTTCTGACGGCGCACTGAGTGCGCCGTCTGCCCCGTTGCCGTTATCGAAAACCGTGTTGCTGCCAGCCGGCCCTTCGGGGCCGGTTGCGGGCGGCTGCATGCCTGCGAAAAGCGCGATGGTTTTTGATAACGGTGATTGGGCAGTGGCTGAGGCAATTTTCAGGAGAAACGTAATGAACTTGGCACAGATAAAGGCGGTACTGCCGCGAGAGTTGCTGGCGTCGGTGGTGGTGTTCCTGGTGGCGTTACCCTTGTGCATGGGCATCGCCATCGCTTCGGGCATGCCGCCGGCGAAAGGGTTGATCACCGGCATCATTGGTGGCGTGGTAGTGGGCTTCCTCGCGGGGTCGCCGCTTCAGGTCAGCGGCCCGGCCGCGGGGTTGGCGGTGCTGGTCTTCGAACTGGTGCGCCAGCATGGCATGGCCATGCTGGGGCCGATTCTGCTACTGGCCGGCTTTCTGCAATTGCTGGCGGGGCGTTTCAAGCTGGGCTGCTGGTTCCGGGTGACGGCACCTGCAGTGGTCTATGGCATGTTGGCGGGTATTGGCGTGCTGATCGTGTTGTCCCAGGTGCACGTGATGCTCGATAGCGCGCCAAAGCCCTCTGGCATGGATAACCTGCTGGGCTTCCCGGGCGCCGTGGCCGAGGCACTGCCGGTGATGGGCGGTGGGTTGGGCTGGCAAGCCGGGCTGTTGGGCCTGGGTACGATCGCCGTCATGTACGCGTGGGAAAAGCTACGGCCCCAGCGCCTGCGCTTCGTGCCTGGGGCCCTGTTGGGCGTGGGCCTGGCCACAGTGGTGAGCCTGGCGATGAACCTGTCGGTGAAACGCGTCGAAGTACCGGCGAACCTGGCTGAGGCCATCGACTGGCTGCGCCCGGCGGACTTGCTGAACCTGGCTGACCCTACCTTGCTGATTGCTGCCTTCGCCGTGGCCTTCATCGCCAGTGCCGAGACGCTACTGTCGGCAGCGGCCGTGGACCGTATGCACAGCGGCGTGCGCTCGGACTTCGACCGTGAACTGTCCGCTCAAGGCGTAGGCAACATGCTGTGCGGTGTGCTGGGCGCCTTGCCGATGACCGGCGTGATCGTACGCAGCTCCGCGAATGTCCAGGCCGGCGCACAGACGCGTTTTTCTGCGATTTTCCATGGGGTATGGTTGCTGGCTTTCGTAGTGGTACTGTCCAGTGTGCTGCAGAGCATTCCGGTGGCGAGCCTGGCGGGGGTGCTGGTGTACACCGGTTTCAAGCTGGTGGACCTCAAGGCGTTGCGCAGCCTGGGACGTTATGGCCGCATGCCGATGTTCATCTACGGCGCCACGGCGATGGCCATCATCTTCACCGACTTGCTGACCGGCGTGCTGCTGGGCTTCGCCCTGACCTTGCTGATGCTGGCGTTGAAGGCCGCACGGTTGAAGATCAACCTGGTGCAGCGTGAGGGCAATGAAATGGAATTGCGCCTGACCGGCGCCGCGACCTTCCTCAAAGTGCCGGCCCTGACCCAGGTGCTCGACACCATTCCAGCGGGCAGCACGGTTCACGTACCGCTGGGCGGGTTGCGCTATATCGACCATTCCTGCCTCGAATTGCTCGAGGACTGGGGCCGTGCGAACCGCGCCAGTGGTTCACGGCTGATCATCGAGAGCCGTGGTCTGAAGCGGCGCATCGAGGGGCAGATGCGCACTTCAGCGGGCGTTGGGGCCTGAAAACCATGCACATACCCCTGTAGGACCGGGCGACAGCTCGGGAATCAGGCGCCGCGACCCTCCAGGTACACAGCGTTGCCTGCTTCCCGAGCTTCGCCCGGTCCCACATTGATCCGAGCGCGGCTTGAAGATCAGTTCAGATCCAACGCCAGGCCGAACTGCCGCGACAGGCAAGGCCACTGGCTCCACGCATCGCCGGTTTCCTTGGCCGAAAGTTTGTCGCGGTACTGCTCAACCGATTCCAGTGCAAAGCTGTCTTCATCGAGCATGTTATCCACAGAGTGGTGCACCACCTCATCCAGTTGGTTGGCGAACGCCTCGCCGATCAGTTGGTGGGCGATAAGGTTCGCCACGGTGGTGTCCAGTGGAATCAACGGCTGCTGGAAATGCTTGATGTACAGGTCATTCACTTCCTCTACCAGGCGATGAGCCAGGTAGGCTTCGTCCAGCAGGCAATCCAGGCCAAAGTGTCCGTTCAATTCTTTTGGCGGCTGAATGAAATACTGTTCGGCGATTTTCAGCACCGGCTTGATTTGCGACTCGATGCCGGCCTTGATGGCGACATCGTTTGCGGCGTCGAGCAAATCCGGAACCTGGTCGATGTAGGCGGTCACGAACCGAGTGAGCACACCGTGGCGATCAGCTTCAGGAAGCTGGATCACGGGATGCAGGTGCGGCAACTGTTTTTCCAGCTGCTGGGTCAATTGGCCGGTGTCGGCCTCGTGTTGGTGGGCACGTTGGATCTGCTCACGCAGTGCAGCGGTGTTCATGAAGACTCCAGGAAGCGGCTATCTGAAACGGAAGACCTAGGTTAGCTGGCTTCTGACGCCGCCTCAGACGCATTTGTCATAATTATTTCACCTTTATATGGATCAGCTATATCGAAGTGCCATCATCCACCGCTGGCCCTTGACCTTCATTGCGCGCCCTAGGGCGCTGGCTATACTCGCTCTAGTACCGCGTTGCCTGATGCCCGACTGCAAGCGCAGCAAGGCCCCGGCCGTTGAAGTTCGCTGTCTTGACCGCCGCTCCCTTAGCCGTGGGCTTGCAAAGCCTGGGGTAGAACAAGAACGATAAGGGGAACCCGCGATGATGCGACATCCACATGCCTGGATGGGCCTTGCGCTGTGGTCGCTTTTCACGCCAGCCCATGCGGCCTGGACGACCAATATGGCGCCGGGGGTGACGTACATCAGCAATCAGGTCTTTGACCTGCACATGATCATCTTCTGGATCTGCGTGGTCATCGGCATCGCGGTGTTCGGGGTAATGATCTGGTCGATGATCATTCACCGCCGCTCTACCGGTCAGGTCGCCGCCCATTTTCACGAAAGCACCAAGGTCGAGATCCTCTGGACAGTGGTGCCCCTGGTGATTCTCATCGTCATGGCCGTGCCGGCCACCCGTACCCTGATTCGCATGTACGACACCAGCGAACCGGACATGGACATCCAGATCACTGGTTACCAATGGAAGTGGCACTACAAATACCTGGGCCAGGACGTGGAGTTCTTCAGCAATTTGGCTACCCCCCAGGAGCAGATTCATAACCAGGCCCCCAAGGACGAACACTACCTGCTGGAGGTGGATAACCCGCTGGTGCTGCCAACAGGCCGCAAAATCCGCTTTCTGGTGACGGGCGCCGACGTCATTCACTCCTGGTGGGTGCCGGCCTTCGCGGTGAAGCGCGACGCCATTCCCGGTTTCGTCAACGAAGCCTGGACGCGCATCGACAAGCCCGGCATCTACCGGGGCCAGTGCAGCGAACTGTGCGGCAAGGACCACGGCTTCATGCCCATCGTGGTGGAGGCCAAGACCCAGGCCGACTTCGACACCTGGATGGGCGAGCGCAAGGCCGAGGCCGCCAAACTCAAGGAGCTGACCAGCAAGGAGTGGACTCTGCAGGAGCTGGTTGACCGGGGAGACAAGGTCTACCACACCACTTGCGTGGCCTGTCACCAGGCCGAAGGTCAGGGCCTGCCGCCGATGTTCCCGTCGCTCAAGGGCTCGCCGATCGCCACCGGGCCGAAGGAAGGCCATCTGAACCGGGTGTTCTTCGGCAAGCCAGGCACGGCCATGGCCGCCTTTGGCAAGCAACTGTCGGAAGTCGATATCGCCGCCGTGGTCACCTACGAACGCAATGCCTGGGGCAACAACAAGGGTGACATGGTCACGCCGCAGGACGTGCTCGCGTTGAAACAGGCCCAAGCCAAATAACCAGGCAAGCTCGCTTGCCGAGGAAGACAGGACATGAGTGCAGTCATCGATGATCATGGCCACGCCGGGGCCGACCACGCCCACGGCCCCGCCAAGGGCCTGATGCGCTGGGTGCTGACCACCAACCACAAGGACATCGGTACGTTGTACCTGTGGTTCAGCTTCTGCATGTTCCTGCTCGGTGGCTCGTTCGCCATGGTGATTCGCGCAGAACTGTTCCAACCGGGTCTGCAGATTGTCGAGCCGGCCTTTTTCAACCAGATGACCACCATGCACGGTCTGGTCATGGTCTTCGGCGCGGTAATGCCGGCGTTCGTCGGGTTGGCCAACTGGATGATTCCGCTGATGATCGGCGCGCCGGACATGGCCCTGCCGCGCATGAACAACTTCAGCTTCTGGCTGCTACCGGCAGCCTTCCTGCTGCTGGTCTCGACACTGTTCAGCCCTGGCGGCGGCCCCAACTTCGGGTGGACCTTCTACGCACCGCTGTCCACTACCTATGCACCGGCCAGCGTGACCTTCTTCATTTTCGCGATCCACCTGATGGGCATCAGTTCGATCATGGGCGCGATCAACATCATCGCCACCATCCTCAACCTGCGCGCACCGGGCATGACGCTGATGAAAATGCCGCTGTTCGTGTGGACCTGGCTGATCACCGCTTTCCTGCTGATCGCGGTAATGCCCGTGCTGGCCGGGTGCGTGACCATGATGCTGATGGACATCCATTTCGGCACCAGCTTCTTCAGCGCCGCTGGTGGAGGTGACCCGGTGTTGTTCCAGCATGTGTTCTGGTTCTTCGGCCACCCCGAGGTGTACATCATGATCCTGCCGGCTTTCGGTGCGATCAGCTCGATCATCCCGGCCTTTTCGCGCAAACCCCTGTTCGGCTACACGTCCATGGTCTACGCCACGGCGAGCATTGCCTTCCTGTCGTTCCTGGTGTGGGCGCACCACATGTTCGTGGTGGGCATCCCACTGGTGGGCGAACTGTTCTTCATGTACGCCACCATGCTTATCGCCGTACCCACCGGGGTAAAGGTGTTCAACTGGGTGAGCACCATGTGGCAGGGCTCCCTGACGTTCGAAACACCCATGCTGTTCGCCGTGGCCTTTGTGATCCTGTTCAGCATCGGCGGCTTTTCCGGGCTGATGCTGGCCATCGCCCCGGCCGACTTTCAGTACCAGGACACCTACTTCGTGGTGGCGCATTTCCACTATGTGCTGGTACCGGGCGCCATCTTCGGCATTTTCGCCTCGGCGTATTACTGGATGCCCAAATGGACTGGCCACATGTATGACGAAACCCTTGGCAAGCTGCATTTCTGGCTGTCGTTCATCGGCATGAACATGGCTTTCTTCCCCATGCACTTCGTTGGGTTGGCGGGAATGCCGCGGCGAGTGCCGGACTACAACCTGCAATTCGCCAACTTCAACATGGTGTCGTCCATCGGCGCCTTCACCTTTGGCGCCACGCAGATCTTCTTCTTGTTCATTGTCATCAAGACCATCCGCGGTGGCCCCCCTGCCCCGGCCAAACCCTGGGATGGCGCCGAAGGGCTGGAGTGGACCATTCCTTCGCCCGCGCCCTATCACACCTTCACCACGCCACCGGAGGTGGAATGAGCCGCCTGGCCCCCAACCGTCGCCTGGTGACACGGCTGCTGGTGGTGGTGGCTGTAATGTTCGCCTTTGGCTTCGCCCTGGTGCCGCTGTATGACGTGATGTGCAAGGCGTTCGGCATCAATGGCAAGACCGCCGGGCAGTACGAGGGCAGCCAGGTGGTAGACCCCACCCGCGACGTGCGGGTGCAGTTCTTGCCGACCAACAATGCCGACATGGTCTGGGACTTCTATTCCAAAGCACCTGAAGTGACGGTGCACCCGGGCGCCGTGACCGAGATGATCTTTGTCGCACGCAACCCTACCGACCACGCGATGAGCGCCCAGGCGGTACCCAGCATCGCGCCTTCGGAGGCTGCGGCGTACTTTCACAAGACCGAATGCTTCTGTTTCACCCAGCAAGTACTGGACCCCGGCGAGCGCATCGAAATGCCCGTGCGCTTCATTGTCGACCGCGACCTGCCCAAGGACATCAAGCACCTGACGCTGGCTTACACGCTTTTCGACATCACTGCCCGCCACCCGCCGATCAAGACCGGCAGCTAGGCGCAGGGTTTTGCCGCAACAACGGAGAACAACAACATGGCAACCCACCAGCATTATTACGTTCCGGCGCAGAGCAAATGGCCGATCATTGCCACCGTGGGCCTGTTCACCACGGTGTTTGGCCTGGGCACCTGGTTCAATGACCTGAAGGCCGGCCAGGCTCACTCCCATGGGCCTCTGATCTTTTTCGCGGGCGCTTTGATCATCGCCTTCATGATGTTCGGCTGGTTCGGCGCAGTCATCAAGGAAAGCCGGGCGGGGCTCTACAGCCCCCAGCTGGACCGGTCCTTCCGCTGGGGCATGTCGTGGTTCATCTTTTCCGAGGTGATGTTCTTCGTCGCCTTCTTCGGCGCGCTGTTCTATGTGCGCAACGTGGCTGGGCCGGCGCTGGGCGGCGAAGGGCCCAAGGGTATAGCCCACATGCTATGGCCCAACTTCCAGTTCGCCTGGCCGCTGCTGCACACCCCGGACCCTAAACTGTTCCCGCCGCCCAAGGGGGTGATCGACCCCTGGCACCTGCCGTTGATCAACACGGTATTGCTGGTCAGCTCCAGCGTAACCATCACTATTGCTCACCATGCCCTGAAGCGCGGCCACCGTGGCCCGCTGAAACTGTGGCTAGCCCTGACGATTCTTCTGGGGCTCAGCTTTCTGTTCCTGCAGGCGCACGAATACGTCGAGGCCTATGAAGAGCTGGGGCTGACGTTGGGCTCGGGCATCTACGGCGCCACCTTCTTCATGCTCACGGGCTTCCACGGCGCGCATGTGACGATGGGTACCTTGATCCTCACGGTGATGCTGATCCGCATCCTGCGTGGCCATTTCGATGCCGACCACCAGTTCGGGTTCGAGGCCGCCAGCTGGTACTGGCACTTTGTAGATGTGGTCTGGGTTGGGCTGTTTATTTTCGTCTACGTGCTGTGACTACCACGGGGCTCTGGAGGTCAGCTGGCCGCTGTAGAAACCCCAGGCCACCAGGCCTACCGTCAGGGCCGCGAGGATCACCCGCACCGTCAGGGCTTTCACCAGGCGGTCGGAGCGGCCGTCGTCCTTGACCAGAAAGAACAAGCCGCTGAACAGGCTGGCCACCGTGGCCAGCAACATCAGCACAATCGCGGCTTTGAGCATGGCAAGACTCCAAGGGGGCAAGCGATGCAAGCAAGTATAGCGAGGCGCTTTCGCCCCGGCGTGTTGCCCACCCTGGTGGTGCTGGCGCTGCTGCCGGTACTCGTCAGCCTGGGGTTCTGGCAGTTGGGTCGCGCCGAGGAGAAACGTCAGTTGCTGGCCTTGGATGCTCAGCACCGGCTTGCTGACCCGGTTCCCGGTACACAGTTGGAAGGGCTGCAGAACCCGGCCTTCAGGCGGGTTGTTTTACAGGGCAAGTTCGACGCTGATCACAGCCTGATCCTGGATAATCGCCAGCGCGATGGCCATGTCGGCATCGAGTTGCTGCAACCCTTCCGGGACCTGGAGAGCGGGCAATGGCTGCTGGTCAACCGCGGCTGGCTGCCTTGGCAAGACCGGCGCACGCCGCCTCATTTCGATACACCCACCCAGGCCATCAGACTCGTGGCATGGGTTTACGTGCCGCCAGGGGCAACCTATCAGTTGAGCGCCGACCCACCGGGCCAACCATGGCCCCGGCTGGTCACGGCCCTGGACCCCGGTGCGCTGTGGACTGAGCTGGGCCGCCAGGGCTATGGCCATGAAGTGCGTCTGGAGCCCGGCCCGGCGGCCTATCGGTTGGGTTGGCAGGTAGTGTCCATGGGCCCGGAAAAACACGTGGGTTACGCCGTGCAGTGGTTCGCCATGAGCCTGACGCTGCTAGGCCTTTACCTGTACCTAGGCTTGCACAACAAGAAGGAGAAGCCCCATGGGAGCGGCCATCAATCCACCCGGCCTGTCTGACGCAGCAGTGCCCACGCGGCGGCGCGGGCGCCTGCAATTGTTGCTGATTCTGTTGGTGACCGTGGGCCCCATGGTGCTCGCCACGTTCATGTACAAGCTCAACTTCTGGGTACCCGAGGGGCGCAGCTACCATGGCGAACTGATCGCCAACGGCCAGACCCGCGCCGACCTGGGCGTGCAGGCCGACGAAGCCCGCTGGCAGATGCTGGTGACCACTCCGGGCGATTGCGCTGCCGACTGCCAGCAGTTGGTATACCTGGCGCGGCAGATCCAGATCGGCCTGGGGCGTGATGCCTCGCGGGCGAGCCATGCCCTCGCCGCGGCGCAGCCGTTAACCGCCGACTATGAGGCACGCCTGGCCCGTGAATACCCACGGTTGCAGCGTTACCCCCTGGCCCCGGACAAGTATGCGCCGCTGGTCGAGGGCAAACCGGGGCCGCACCTGTGGATCATCGACCCCCACGGCAACCTGGTGCTGCGCTACGGCGCCCAGGTCAACGGCAAGGACTTGCTCAACGACCTTCGGCAACTGCTGAAACTGTCCAACATCGGGTAGGAGCCGCCTGACCATGGCCAAACCTGGATATCGCCTCGCGTTGCTGGCCACCGTGCTTGCCCTGCTTGTGGTCTTGCTCGGTGCCTACACCCGCCTCACTCATGCGGGGCTTGGCTGTCCCGACTGGCCCGGTTGCTACGGCTTCATTGCCGTGCCCAGTTCCGAAGCGCAATTGGCCCACGCTCAGGCGCATTTTCCCGAGCACCCGGTGCAAGCACAAAAAGGCTGGAGCGAGATGGTGCACCGCTATTGCGCTGGCAGCCTGGCGCTGCTGGTGGGCCTATTGGGCATGCAGGCCTGGCGCCGCCATGGGCGCGACGGCGAGCCCTTCAGGCTGCCCTTGATATTGCTGGGCGTCATTGTCGCCCAAGCGGCATTTGGCATGTGGACAGTGACGCTCAAGCTGTGGCCCCAAGTGGTCACCACTCACCTGTTGGGTGGGTTTACTACACTGAGCCTGCTGTTGCTGTTGAGCCTGCGGTTGTCCGGGGCATTGGCGCCACTGCCGGGCATATCGTCGAACTTGCGACGGTGGGCGCTGGTGAGCCTGGTGCTGGTGATCGGCCAGATCGCCCTGGGCGGCTGGGTCAGCGCCAATTATGCCGCCATGGCCTGCACCGATTTTCCCCTGTGCCAGGGACGATGGCTGCCTGACGCGGATTTCGCCAACGCTTTCCACCTTACCCAGCACATCGGCCCAAACTACCTGGGCGGGCATTTGGATAGCGAAGCACGCACGGCCATTCACCTCACCCACCGTGCCGGTGCCTGCCTGCTCAGCCTGGTACTGCTTGGCCTGGCCTGGCGCCTGCGTGCCGAGGGCCATGGCCGCCTGGCGCTGGCCGTGGCGGCGGCGCTTGGCCTGCAGGTCATGCTGGGCGTCAGCAATGTGGTGTTGCACCTTCCGCTGGTCGTGGCGGTGGCCCATAACGCCGGGGGGGCCATACTGTTAATGACCCTGGTGGGGGTCAATTACCGCCTGCGCGCCGTGCCTGCCCCCCGTTCAGCGGTTGCGCGCCGCCATTGGCGCCCTCATCTGCCGGTGCTCTGGTCAGGTAAATGAACACAAGGAGAGAGTAATGACGACGGCAACGGGCGACCACGCCCAGGCCGGCTGGCGCGACTACCTGGAGCTGACGAAACCCAAGGTGGTCGTGCTGATGCTGATGACGTCCCTGGTGGGCATGTTCCTGGCCACCCGCGCGGGTGTGCCGTGGACCGTGCTGGTGTTTGGCAACCTGGGCATCGCCCTGTGTGCCGGCGGCGCCGCGGTGATCAACCATGTGGTGGACCGGCGCATCGATGCGCTGATGGCCCGCACCCACAAGCGCCCGGTGGCCGAGGGTCGTGTGGGCCCTGCGGCGGCATTGGCATTTGCCGCGGTGCTGGCGGTGGGCGGCATGGTCATCTTGCTGGTGTTCACCAACCCACTGTGTGCCTGGCTTACCCTGGCCTCGTTGTTGGGCTACGCGGTCATCTACACAGGCTTTCTCAAGCGTGCCACGCCGCAGAACATCGTCATCGGCGGCCTGGCTGGCGCCGCGCCGCCACTGCTCGGCTGGGTGGCGGTCACCGGCCACATGGGGCCGGAGCCCCTGCTGCTGGTGCTGATCATTTTCGCCTGGACCCCGCCGCACTTCTGGGCGCTGGCCATTCATCGGCGGGAAGAGTACGCCCGTGCTGAAATTCCCATGCTGCCGGTCACTCACGGCGTGTACTACACCAAGGTGCACATCCTGCTGTACACCGGGATCATGCTGGTGGCCACGTTACTGCCCTACCTGATCCGCATGAGCGGCCTGCTCTACCTGGTGTGCGCGTTGGCGCTGGGCGCGCGCTTCCTGCAATGGGCTGTGGTGTTGTACCGTGGCAGCCATCCGCATGCGGCCATGAGCCTGTTCAAGTACTCCATCTGGTACCTGTTGCTGCTGTTCGTCGCCCTGCTTGTCGACCACTACCTGTTGCTGAGCCTATGACCCGCGTACAAAAAACCGTCTTCATCCTGGCCGCCGTCGTCGCGGTGATCATCGGCCTGACCGTGCACCGCGTGCTGCAGGACAACCGCGAAGGCGCCAACACTGCCTTCATCGACGCCGGCATCATCCTGCTGCCCGAACACCGCAGCGTCCCCGCGGTGACCATGACCGATCAGGACGGCAAGCCAGTGCAGCTAGACGAACTGAAGGGCAAGTGGTCGATGCTGTTCTTCGGTTACACCTTTTGTCCAGATATTTGCCCCACCACCCTGGCGCAGTTGCGCCAGGTCAAAAGCGAACTCGCCCCAGCAGTAGCGGCGCGCTTGCAGGTGGTGCTGGTCAGCGTCGACCCGAACCGGGACACACCGCCGCAACTCAAGCAGTACCTGGGTTACTTCGACAAGGATTTTCGTGGTTTCACCGGCGATGGTGACAGCCTGCAGAAACTGGCCAATGGCTTGAGCATGCCCTATATCCCGGCGGACACCAGCCAGCCGAACTACATCGTGCAGCACAGCGGCAACCTGGCGTTGCTGGGGCCGGATGGTACGCAGAGGGGGTTCGTGCGGGCACCCTTGAACGGGCAGAAACTGGTGGCGCAGTTGCCAGCGCTGGTGCAGCGCGATTGACTGCAGCGCTTTGACGCGGCCTGGCGGCCGCTGCGGGGGTATAGCAGCGACCGGAGGCGGCGTCGGAGGTTAGAACGCAGGCAGGATGGCGCCCTTGTATTTGTCCTGGATGAACGCCTTCACCTCGGGGCTGTGCAGCGCCGCCGCCAGTTTCTGCATGGCTGGCGAGTCCTTGTTGTCCGGGCGCGCTACCAGGATGTTCACGTAAGGCGAGTCATTGCCTTCGATGGCCAGGGCGTCCTTGGACGGGTCCAGCTTGGCTTCCAGCGCATAGTTGGTGTTGATCAGCGCCAGGTCGACCTGGGTCAGCACGCGGGGCAGGGTGGCGGCTTCCAGTTCGCGGATTTTCAGGTCCTTGCTGTTCTCGACGATGTCCTTGGGCGTGGACAGGATGTCATTGGCGTCCTTGAGTTTGATCAGGCCGACCTTTTGCAGCAGCAACAGTGCGCGGCCGCCGTTGGTCGCGTCGTTGGGGATGACCACGTTGGCACCGCCAGGGAGGTCGGCGAGCTTCTTCCACTTGCTGGAATAAGCGCCCAGCGGCTCCAGGTGCACGCCGGTCACGGCCACCAGGTTGGTGCCCTTGCCCTTGTTGAACTCATCCAGGTACGGCTGGTGCTGGAAGAAGTTGGCGTCCAGGCGCTTCTCGGCCACCTGTACGTTCGGCTGGATGTAGTCGGTGAACACCTTCACGTTCAGGTCCACGCCTTCCTTGGCCAGTTGCGGCTTCACGAATTCGAGGATTTCGGCGTGGGGCACGGCGGTGGCGGCCACGGTCAGGGTGTCGTTGGCGTGGGCCGACAGGGCGGCCACGGCGGCGAAGGCCGCCAGCAGTCTTTTCATTCTGAGCTCCTTGTGGGGGGCCGGCGGGCCCCGGTGCCGTGGCGTCGCCACGGTCCATCAATTTGTTATAGAGACTTACTTGCGGGAGAAGTGCACCACCAGCTTGTCGCCGATGGTTTGCAGCACTTGAACCAGCACCACCAGGATTACCACGGTGACGATCATCACATCAGTCTGGAAACGCTGGTAGCCGAAACGGATCGCCAGGTCACCCAGGCCGCCAGCGCCGACCACGCCAGCCATGGCCGTGTAGGACACCAGTGTAATCGCTGTGACGGTAATCGCCGCGATGATGCCCGGCAGGGCTTCGGGCAGCAGGGCGTTCATGATGATCTGCCGTGGGGTGGCGCCCATGGACTGGGTGGCCTCGATGATGCCGCGGTCCACCTCACGCAGGGCGGTTTCCACCAGGCGCGCGAAGAATGGCGTGGTACCGATGACCAGGGGTGGAATGGCACCGGCCACACCGAGCGAGGTACCGGTGATCAGTACGGTGACCGGAATCAGCACGATCAGCAAAATGATGAACGGCAGCGAGCGCAGCACGTTCACGCAGAACGCCAGCAGCGCATACAGGCCCTTGTTCTCGAACAGTTGGCGCGGGCCGCAGATGAACAGCAGCACGCCCAGTGGCAGGCCCAGCAGCACGGTGAAGATCAGCGAAGCGCCGAGCATGACCATGGTGTCGTTGGTGGCTTCGAGAATCTCGGACCAGTCGACGTTGGCGAAGTAGTTGAGGAAGTCCATTAGCGCAGCACCTCCATATGAACGTCTGCAGAGGTGAAGCGGGCAAAGGCAGCGTCCATGTCGCCACCGGTGATGGCCAGGGTCAGTTGCCCGTACGGCGTGTCTTTGATGCGGTCGATGCGGCCAGCCAGAATGCTGTAGTCCACGCCGGTCTCGCGGGCAACGGTGCCCAGCAACGGCGCGTAGGTGGACTCACCCTGGAAGGTCAGGCGCACGATGCGGCCTGGCACATGAGCGAAGTCGGCACGCTGGTCATTCTCGTCCACCTCTTCGTCTTCCTGGACAAAGCGCTTGGTGGTCGGGTGTTGCGGGTGAAGGAACACATCGGCTACCGCGCCCTGCTCCACGATGACGCCTGCGTCCATCACCGCGACCTGGTCGCAGACCCGGCGGATCACGTCCATCTCGTGGGTGATCAGGACGATGGTCAGTTTCAGCTCGCGGTTGATCTCGGCCAGCAGTTGCAGTACCGATGCCGTGGTCTGTGGGTCGAGGGCACTGGTGGCCTCGTCGCACAGCAGCACCTTGGGGTTGGTCGACAAAGCGCGGGCGATGCCCACGCGCTGTTTCTGGCCCCCTGACAGCTGCGCCGGATATTTCCTGGCATGGTCAGACAGCCCGACCCGCTCCAGCAGCGCAGCGACACGCTTGTTGATTTCCGCGCTGCTCAACTCACCGGCCAGGCGCAGCGGCAACGCGACGTTGTCGGCCACGGTCTTGGACGCCAGCAAATTGAAGTGCTGGAAGATCATGCCGACCTGCTGGCGGAAACGCCGCAGGCTGTTGGCGTCGAACGCGGTGACGTCTTCGCCGTCAACAATGATCTTGCCACCGGTAGGTGCTTCAAGACGGTTGATGAGGCGCAGCAGGGTGCTTTTGCCCGCACCGGAATGGCCAATCAGGCCGAATACCTGACCGTTCTCGACGCTCAGGTTGGTGGGGTGCAGTGCGGGGATTTCCCTACCGTTGACGCGGTAGGTTTTATGGACATTTTGGAACTCGATCACGTAGCGAACCTTGTGGGGCGCATGGAATGGGGATCAGCGGTTAGCCGGTCGCGCATTTTAGCGTGTCCGTATAGAGAGACTTAGCATTTATTTCGTAAACATCCTTTCATTTGGCAATAAGACGATCAAAGGTCTCCAAATAAACGGAACGGCGGCATGAGGCATCAGTCATTACCTAGGTATCGCCATTATCCCTACCCGTGACGGGGATTTTCGCCAAGCGGACCGCACGCAAGGTGCGGCTGCAGATGAGGAGTCCAGGACAGATGAAGAAGACCAAGCCTACCAACGGTAAAAGCCAGCTGGCCGGTACCGACACCCCTGACCGCGCCAACACCAACGCCAAGCTCGACAGCCTGGAAGCGTTTCGCAGCGATGCCACCGAGCAGGCGCTACGTACCAACCAGGGCGTGAAAATCAGCGACAATCAGAACACCCTGAAAGTGGGTGCCCGCGGGCCTTCGCTGCTCGAAGACTTCATCATGCGCGAGAAGATCACGCATTTTGACCATGAGCGTATCCCGGAGCGCATCGTCCACGCCCGCGGCACCGGTGCCCACGGCTACTTCCAGACGTATGAAGCCCATGCCGACCTGACCAAGGCGGGCTTCCTGCAGGATCCGGCCAAGCAAACGCCGGTATTCGTGCGTTTCTCTACGGTGCAAGGGCCACGCGGCTCCGGTGATACTGTCCGCGACGTTCGCGGCTTTGCGGTCAAGTTCTACACCGATGAAGGCAATTTCGACCTGGTTGGCAACAACATGCCAGTGTTTTTCATTCAGGATGCCATCAAGTTTCCGGACTTCGTGCACGCGGTGAAGCCCGAGCCGCACAACGAGATCCCTACCGGCGGTTCGGCCCACGACACCTTCTGGGACTTCGTCTCGCTGGTGCCCGAGTCGGCGCACATGGTGATCTGGACCATGTCCGACCGCGCCATTCCGAAAAGCCTGCGCACCATGCAAGGCTTCGGCATCCACACCTTCCGGCTGATCAACGCCGAAGGTAAGTCGACCTTCGTCAAGTTCCACTGGAAACCCAAGGCGGGCGTGTGCTCGCTGGTGTGGGACGAAGCGCAGAAGCTGGCCGGCAAGGACACCGACTACCACCGCCGTGACCTATGGGAAGCCATCGAGACTGGCGACTACCCCGAATGGGAACTGGGTGTGCAGATCGTCGCCGAAGAAGATGAGCACAAGTTCGAGTTCGACTTGCTCGACCCCACCAAGATCATTCCGGAAGAGCTGGTACCGGTGACACCGCTGGGCAAGATGGTGCTCAACCGCAACCCGGACAACTATTTCGCCGAGACCGAGCAGGTCGCGTTCTGCCCTGGCCACATCGTGCCCGGCATCGACTTCTCCAACGACCCCCTGCTCCAGGGGCGGCTGTTTTCCTATACCGACACACAGATCAGCCGCCTGGGCGGACCGAACTTCCACGAGATCCCGATCAACCGCCCCGTGGCGCCCAACCACAACGGCCAGCGCGACGCCCAGCACCGCACTACCATCGATAGGGGCCGGGCTTCCTACGAGCCCAACTCCATTGATGGTGGCTGGCCGAAAGAAACCCCGGCCGCGGCTCAGGACGGTGGTTTCGAGACCTATCCGGAACGCATCGAGGCACACAAGGTGCGCCAGCGCAGCGAGTCGTTCGCCGACCACTTCTCCCAGGCGCGGCTGTTCTTCCACAGCCTCAGCAAGCCCGAGCAGGAGCACGTCATCGCGGCCTACAGCTTTGAGCTGGGCAAGGTGGAGCGTGAGCACATCCGCGCCCGTCAGGTCAACGAGATCCTGGCCAACATCGACCTGGATCTGGCCAGCCGCGTGGCAGCCAACCTTGGCCTGCCGGCGCCAAAGGCCGGTACCGTGCAAGTACCGGAGCTGTCGCTGAAGGAGTCCCCGGCGCTCAGCCAGTTGAACTTGCTGGCCGGCGATATCAAAGGCCGCAAGGTGGCCGTGCTGGTGGCTGATGGCGTTGATGGCGCCCAGGTGGACGCGCTGAAGAAGGCGCTGGAGGCCGAGTGGGCCCACGCCAAGATCCTGGGGCCAACCTCGGCACCGGTGAAAACGGCGGACGGCAAGACCCTCGCCGTCGATGCATCGGCCGAAGGGCTGCCATCGGTAGCGTTCGACGCGGTGTGGGTACCGGGTGGCAAGGCGTCGGTGCAGGCCTTGAGCGGCAACGGCGTGGCGCTGCACTACTTGCTTGAAGCTTACAAGCACCTCAAGGCTATCGGTGTGAACAGCGAGGCCAAGAGCCTGATCGATGCACTCAAGCTGGATGTGGATGCAGGGTTGATCGTGGGTGACGACGCCACTTCGCACAAGGCGTTCTTCGCAGCGATCGCCAAGCACCGCGTATGGGACCGCGAGCCGAAGGCCAAGGCTATCCCTGCCTGAAGCAGCGCCTGCGCAACGTTTGCAGGACCGGGCTTCCCGGTCCTGCGATTATTGCTTGCGTGGGGTCAGCACCATCTGCGCAGGCTGGTTGCGCACGATCTTGTGCTCGAGCTTCCATTCAAAGCCTGGCTTGAGCTTGTTGACCCGTTTGGTCAGCAACGTCTGCAGCCACGGCCAGTCCTGGGTACGTGGCACCACAACGATCACATCACACTGGTAATTCACCACGTCGGTGGCAATGTCATCCAGTTGGCGCTGCAAAGCCCTGCTTTCGGTGATGTTCAACGCCACCGGCGTGCTTTGGGCTGTCGGGTCGATGACCTTGGCCGCCGGCTTGGCTTCTGCTGCCTGCAACGCGGCCTCGGCCTTGTCCAGTTCGGCCTTGCGGGCCTGGCGGATCGGGCCATTGGCGCCACCCGTCAAGGCCGGGGCCTTGGGCATCAGCGCACGGGCACGGGCCAGGGCGGTGGCCGCGGCGTTGACGTCACCTTTCTGCAGCACGATCTGGCTGCGCTGCAGGTAGGCCTCGGCCAACTGGCGCTGGTAAGGCTCCAGGCGCGGGTCGTCGGGGCTCTGCTTCTGCAGGGTGCCCAACTGGTCTTCGGCAGTGGCCAGTTCGCCGCTGTCGATATTCTGTTGCAACTGCAGAAAGGCATCCGGCACCGCAGGTGGCGCGGCAGGTTCCGGTGCATGGCTCTGGCAAGCGCCCAAGATGAGCGAAAATGCGACAAGGAGCAGATAACGGGAGGCGAACGGCTTCATTCCTGCGACTCTCTATTTGCGCAAAAAGCGGCCAAGTCTACACCCTGGCGGGTGACACGAGAATAACCTGTGACAGATCACCACCCTCAACGACGGGGCAGTGCAAAGCTCATCAGGAACAGTGTAGCGGCGCAGACGACGATCGACGGGCCGGCCGGCGTGTCCTTGAACCACGACAGGGCCAGGCCGCCGCACACCGCGATAACCCCCAGGATACTGGCCCCCAGGGCCATCTGCTCAGGGGATTTGGCGTGGCGCTGGGCCGCAGCCGCGGGAATGATCAGCAACGAGGTGATCAATAACACGCCGACGATCTTCATGGCCACGGCAATGACAATGGCGATCAACAGCATCAGGGTCATGCGCAGGCCCGCGACCGGCAAGCCTTCGACACGGGCCAGTTCCTCGTGCACCGTCACCGCCAGCAATGGCCGCCACAAGGCAAGCACCAGCGCCATGACCGCCGCGCTGCCACCCAGGATCCAGGCAAGGTCGGTGGGGCTGATGGCCAGCAGGTCACCGAACAGGTAGCTCATCAGGTCGATGCGCACGTCGTGCATGAAACTCAGCACCACCAGGCCCAGGGACAGTGTGCTGGGTGCCAGGATGCCCAGCAATGTATCTGAAGCCAGTGGCTGGCGCTGTTGCAGGGTCACCAGCAAAATCGCCAGCAGCAGGCAGCCGACGGTCACTGCCAGCGCCGGGCTGACGTCCAGCACGAAGCCCAGGGCCACGCCGAGCAGCGCGGCATGGGACAGGGTATCGCCGAAATAGGCCATGCGCCGCCACACCACGAAGGACCCCAGGGGGCCGGCGACCACCGCCAGGGACAAGCCGGCGAGCAAGGCGTAAAGCAGAAAATCAGCCATGCTTGCAGCCGTCTCCATGTACGTGGGGGGGATGGGAATGTTCAGCGTTTTCCGCGACCACTTCGCCATGCAGGCCATGGGCATGGTCGTGGTGGTGGTGATATACCGCCAGGCTCGGTGCGTGGTCGCCGAACAGCTCGACGAACGCCGGGTCGCCACTGACCTGCTCGGGGTGGCCGGAACAGCACACATGGTGGTTCAGGCACACCACCTGGTCGGTGGTGCTCATCACCAGGTGCAGGTCGTGGGAAACCATCAATACGCCACAGCCGTGGCGGTCGCGCAGGCGTGTGATCAGGGCATACAGCTCAGCCTGGCCGGCCACATCGACGCCCTGCACCGGCTCGTCCAGCACCAGCAGTTCAGGTTCGCGCAACAGCGCGCGAGCCAGCAGCACGCGCTGCATTTCGCCGCCGGAGATGGCCTGCACCGGGCTGTCGATGACTTGCTCGGCACCTACTTCGGCCAGGGCTGCCATCGCCCGCGGGCGGTCGACACCTGGCACCAGGCGCAGGAAGCGCAGTACCGACAGCGGCAGGGTCGGGTCCACATGCAGCTTTTGCGGCATGTAGCCAATGCGCAGTTTCGGTTTGCGCCACACCAGGCCGCTATCAGGCTTGAGCAAGCCCAGCACGGACCGCACCAGGGTGGTCTTGCCGGCGCCGTTGGGGCCGATCAGGGTGACGATTTCGCCGCTGCGCACGCTCAGCTGGATGTTGTCCAACACGTTCTGGCCGGCAAAAGTGACCGTCACCTGGTCCAGGCGGATCAGGGCATCGCTCATCAGGCGGCCTGGCAGGCCGAGCAAAGGCCGACCACTTCCACTGTCTGGCCTTCGACCTTGAAGCCAACGTCTGCGGCGCTCTGGACGATGGCCTGGCTGATGGCCGGTTGCTCCAGCTCCAGGGCCACATGGCATTCACGGCAGATCAGGAACTGGCCCTGGTGCGCGTGCTCGGGGTGGTTGCAACCGATGAAGGCGTTGAGCGAGGCAATGCGGTGCACCAGGCCATTTTCCAACAGGAAATCCAGCGCGCGATACACCGTGGGAGGTGCGGCGCGGCGGCCGTCCTGGTCGCTGAGCACGGCAAGGATATCGTAGGCGCCCAGCGGCTTGTGGCTTTGCCATACCAGTTCCAGCACGCGGCGGCGCAGGGCAGTCAGGCGCAGGCCCATGCGTGCGCACAGGGCATCGGCTTCCGACAGTGCGCTGTGTACGCAGTGGGAATGGTCGTGGGGGCGGTTGGCCAGCGGAGTAGTGGGCATGGGCGACGACGATATCAGCAAGAGACGTTATTATATTACCTGTTCTCACCGAGTCGAGTGGTCATTGTGTCCCGGAAATTTGCTCATTTTGTCGCTTTTTGCCTCGCCGCCATCGTGATACCAGCCGCTCAGGCCGAGGTTCGCGTGCTCACCAGCATCAAGCCCCTGCAGCTGATTGCCGCAGCGGTACAGGATGGCGTTGGCAGCCCTGAGGTATTGCTGCCACCCGGCGCTTCGCCGCACCACTATGCCTTGCGCCCTTCTGACGTGCGCCGCGTGGGTGATGCCGATTTGCTGTACTGGATCGGCCCTGACATGGAGGCGTTCCTGCCCAAGGTCGTGAAGACCCGCAGCAAGCCGACCGTTACTGTCCAGGACCTGGCCGGGCTGAAATTGCGCCACTTCACCGCCGACAGCCAGTCCCATGAAGAGGCCGACCCGGACGAGCACGACCATGACCATCGCCCTGGCAGCCTGGATTCGCACCTGTGGTTGTCGACCTTCAATGCCCGAGTGATCGCCGCGCGCATGGCCGCCGACCTGGCCAAGGCCGACCCGGCCAACGCACCACGTTACGCTGGCAACCTGCAGGCGTTCGATGGCCGCCTGGACGCGCTGGATGCACGTTTGAAAACACGCCTGGCGGGCTTTGCCGGCAAGCCGTTCTTCGTGTTCCACGAGGGCTTCGATTATTTCGAAGACGAGTTTGGCGTCAAGCATGCCGGGGTGTTCAGCGTTGCCGCCGAAGTGCAGCCGGGTGCCCAGCACGTTGCGGCCATGCGCGCTCGGCTGCAGGAAGCCGGCAAGTCCTGCGTGTTCAGCGAGCCACCTGCCCGCCCGCGCCTGGCCGAAACCCTAACCGCCGGCCTACCGGTGCGCCTGGCCGAGCTGGACGGCCTGGGCGGCTTCGCCGACGCCACGGCACAAGGCTACGAGCAACTGATGGAAAAGCTGGGCAACGACCTCGCCGGCTGCCTGGAACAGCTCTGAGCCCAAGGCTGCGTCCCAGGCGCCGCTGTCACAACGCGAACGGCAGCGCCAGGCTGACCTTCTGGCGCAACGCCAGGCGGCGTTCGAACTCGGCTGGGTCGTGGATCAGCACGTCCATGCCGGCGAACGCCTGGGCTGCCACCAGCCGTGACAGCCAGAAGCGCACGCACGCTACTCGCAGCATCACCGGCCACAGTTCTGCCTCGGCCGCCGTGAACGGCCGGAGCGCCGCATAGGCACCCAGCATCGCCCGCGCCCGCGGCGCGTCCAGTGCCCCGGCTTCGTCCGAGCACCAGTCATTCAGGCTGATGGCCAGGTCGTACAGCATCGGGCCCGAGCAGGCGTTGTAGAAGTCGATCACACCGGTCAGGTGTGTGCCCTCGAACATCGCGTTATCGCGGAACAGGTCGGCGTGCAGGTTGGCTCGCGGCAGGGCCAGGATCTGCGCCTTGTGCGCGCCGATCTCGTCCAGCGCCGCGCGCAGCAGCGCAGCGGCGTCGCTGCCCAGTTGGCCGATCTGGCGTTCGCCTTCTTCCAGCATCCAATCCAGGCCGCGGTCGGTCTTGCGTTCCAGCACGTGGTCGCGGGTGGCCAGGTGAATATGGCTGATCAGCTCGCCCATCTGCACGCAGTGCTGGTTGTTGGGTTCCTTGATGTGCTTGCCCGGCAGCCGAGGTTGCAGCAGCGCCGGCTTGCCTGCCAGCTCGCGCAGGGCCACGCCGTCGGTGGTACGCAGGGCGTACGGAACGGGCAGGTCGGCTTCGTGCAGCACGTCCAGCAGTTCGACGAAATAGGGCAGGTCCTGCATGGAACCGCGTTCTACCAGTGTCAGGACAAACTCGCCCTGTTCCAGGCTGATGAAGAAATTGCTGTTCTCGGTTCCGGCGGCAATTCCCTGGAAATCGCGCAGACGGCCCAGGCCATAGGGTGCGAGAAAGGTTTCAAGCTCAGGCCGCGACAGGGGTGTAAACACTGACATGAAAAGTTGCCCATACTGGCACCCCCGCGGGGGTGCCCGGTTGAAGTTAAGGTTGAGTCATTTCCATTCGAAGATCTTCCATGCCGGAATCAGCATGTCCGGCTGATCGGACCGAATGTAATTGGCATCGGTGCCGTCGGCGCGAACCAGAAAATACGGTTTGCCGTGTTTCGGGGTGACCTTGATTGCATACAGGAAACCATTCTGCCGGTATTCCTGGATAGTTTTGTCGCCTTCCTGGCGAATGGTGACATCCGGATCACCCGTGGGTGCATCGTCCGCGGCCATCACGGCCATCGGACAGGCAACCAGCAGGGTGGCCAGCAACAAGCGTTTTGCAGTGCGCATGATAACCTTGTCCCTTTGTCGTCAATGTTCCGGACATTCTAGCGCCGGACCCGCCGAAAAGGTTGATTCTGCTCATGAGCAAAGCTCCTCTCGTCCTGGTGGACGGTTCTTCCTACCTGTACCGGGCGTTCCATGCGCTGCCGCCGCTGACTACTTCGCGGGGGATGCCGACCGGCGCGGTGAAGGGCGTGTTGAACATGCTCAAAAGCCTGCGCCGCCAATACCCGGACAGCCCGTTCGCCGTTGTTTTCGATGCCAAGGGCGGCACGTTCCGCGACGAAATGTTCGCTGACTACAAGGCCAACCGCCCCAGCATGCCCGACGACCTGCGCGTGCAGGTAGAGCCGCTGCACGCCAGCGTGCGTGCCCTGGGTTACCCGCTGCTGTGCGTGGACAACGTCGAGGCCGACGATGTCATCGGCACCTTGGCCCGCAGCAGCGCCGCGGCCGACCGCCCGGTGATCATTTCCACCGGTGACAAGGACATGGCCCAACTGGTCGATGGCCACGTGACCTTGGTGAACACCATGACCGGCAGCGTCATGGACATCGAAGGTGTGAAGGAAAAGTTCGGCGTGGGGCCGGAGCACATCATCGACTACCTGGCGCTGATGGGCGACAAAGTCGATAACATCCCCGGCGTTCCCGGTGTGGGTGAAAAAACCGCCGTGGGCCTGCTGGTGGGTATCGGCGGCGGCCTGAAGGAGTTGTACGAGAACCTCGACAAGGTCCCGGCCCTGCCTATCCGTGGGGCCAAGAACCTGCCGGCCAAGCTCGAAGAGCACAAGGACATGGCCTTTCTGTCCTACCAGTTGGCAACCATCAAGATCGACGTGCCATTGGACGTGGAAGTCGAAGCGCTGGTGTGCGGCGAGCCGGACCGCGAAGCGCTGATCGAGTTGTACACCGAACTGGAATTCAAGAGCTGGATCGACGAAGTCCAGCGTGACGCCAAGCGCGCCGGCCAGGAAGTGGTGCCCGACGCCGCGCCGGTGGCGACGGTCGAAACCCGCTACGAAACCATCCTCGACCAGGCACGATTCGACCACTGGCTGGCGAAGCTGGCCAAGGCCGAGCTGTTTGCCTTCGACACCGAGACTACCGGCCTGGACGCACAGAAAGCGCAACTGGTGGGCCTCTCGTTCGCCGTGGAGCCCCACGAAGCGGCCTACCTTCCGCTGACCCATTCCTACATGGGTGCGCCCGCGCAACTGGACCGCGATACCGTGTTGCTGGCCCTCAAGCCGCTGCTGGAAGACCCGGCCAAGCTGAAGGTGGGGCAGAACGCCAAGTACGACATCAACATCCTGGCCAACTGCGCCATCGGCGGGGACCCGGCCCAGGGCATCACGGTGCGCGGCGTGAAGTTCGATACCATGCTCGAATCCTACGTGCTGGACTCCACCGCCACCCGTCATGACATGGACAGCCTGTCGGCCAAATACCTGGGCCATGGCACCATTACCTTCGAACAGATCGCAGGCAAGGGTGCCAAGCAGCTCACCTTCGACCAGATCCCACTGGAGCAGGCCGGCCCCTACGCGGCTGAAGATGCCGATGTCACCCTGCGCCTGCACCAGCTGTTCCAGGCCAAATTGGCCGCCGCGCCAAGCCTGATCAGCGTAGTGGACGATATTGAAATGCCGCTGGTGCCGGTGCTGGCCAAGATCGAGCGCCAAGGCGCGCTGGTCGACGCGGACCTGCTGGGCGTGCAGAGCGTCGAATTGGGTAACAAGCTGGCCGAGTTGGAACGCCAGGCTTACGAAATCGCCGGCGAGGAATTCAACCTTGGCTCGCCCAAGCAGCTTGGCGTGATTCTCTACGACAAGCTGGGCATGCCTATACTCAACAAGACTGCCAAGGGCCAGGCCTCTACCGCCGAAGCTGTGCTGGCGGAGCTGGCCGACCAGGACTTCCCGCTGCCCAAGGTGCTGATGCAGTACCGCTCCCTGAGCAAGCTGAAAAGTACCTACACCGATCGCCTGCCTGAACAGATCAACCCGCGCACTGGCCGGATCCACACCTCCTACCACCAGGCGGTGGCAGCCACCGGGCGCCTGTCGTCCAGCGACCCGAACCTGCAGAACATCCCGATTCGCACCGCTGAAGGCCGACGCATTCGCCAGGCGTTCGTCGCGCCCAACGGGTACAAGCTGCTGGCCGCGGACTATTCGCAGATCGAACTGCGCATCATGGCCCACCTGGCCAAGGATGAAGGGCTGCTGCACGCTTTCCAGAACAACCTCGACGTGCACCGTGCCACGGCTGCCGAGGTATTTGGCGTGGAGCTTGATCAGGTCACCATCGACCAGCGCCGCAGCGCCAAGGCGATCAACTTCGGCCTGATCTATGGCATGAGTGCTTTCGGCCTGGCCAAGCAGATTGGTGTCGACAACAAGCAGGCCAAGGAATACATCGACCGCTACTTCGCTCGCTACCCCGGTGTGCTTGCCTACATGGAGCGCACCCGCACCCAGGCGGCCGAACAGGGCTATGTGGAAACGCTGTTCGGTCGTCGTCTGTACCTGGCCGACATCAACGCCAAGAACCCGGCCTTGCGCAAAGGCGCCGAGCGCACCGCGATCAATGCGCCCATGCAGGGTACCGCTGCCGATATCATCAAGCGCGCCATGGTGGCAGTGGACAGCTGGCTGAGCGAATCGGGCATCGATGCCCGCGTCATTCTGCAGGTACACGATGAACTGGTCCTGGAAGTGCGTGAGGACCTGGTGGAGCAGGTCAGCCAGCAGATCCGCCCGCACATGAGCGGCGCAGCTGAACTGGACGTGCCGTTGCTGGTGGAAGTGGGGGTAGGCAACAACTGGGACGAGGCGCACTGATACCTGCAAATGCGCGCTACCCGTGACGCGGTCTTGCGCCGCGTCAAAGGCACGTTTACGGCAGCATAACGACTAAGCCGCGCCTGGTTAGCAGAATTAGTTTCAAGGGCGGGGGAACTAAACCCGTCAACCGCGACTCAGAGTACCTGAATGGCTGGTGAAGCCGTTCGATGCTCCTATGTTGTGTTAAGTGTTGGCAGATATCCGGACCCCGCCCTAGCGGTTCGGAACTTGAACCCCGAACTTCCCCCTCCCCATACGAAGTCCGGGGTTTTTTTTGCCCGAAATTCGGCACCGACCCTTACGCCGTGCCCCTGCAGGACCGAGCTTCGCCCGGTCCTGCAGGATTGCCTCAGGCTTCTACCTTGTCCGGCAATTCCATCCAGCGCGCCAACACGGCGTAGGCCTCCTCGAGGCCCAGGCGCTTGGGCGCCGAGAACAGCTGGATGGTCACCGACTCGCCCCAGCCCTTGCGAATTTCCGACTGCACCTTGAGCAGCGTGTTCTTCGCCGCCCCGTAGGTAAGTTTGTCGGCCTTGGTCAGCAGGATGTGCATCGGCATGTGGCTGGCCACCGACCAGTCCAGCATCAACTGGTCGAAGTCGGTCATGGGGTGGCGAATGTCCATCATCAGGATCAGCCCTTTGAGGCTCTCGCGGCTGCCCAGGTACGCCTCCAGGTGGCGCTGCCAGTGCTGCTTGAGCGGAATCGGCACCTTGGCATACCCGTAACCGGGCAAGTCCACCAGGCGGCGCTCTTCGTCCAGCTGGAAGAAGTTCAACAGCTGCGTACGCCCCGGGGTCTTGGATGTGCGCGCCAGGCTGGCGTGGGTCAGGGTGTTCAGGGCGCTGGACTTGCCGGCGTTGGAGCGGCCGGCGAAGGCTACTTCAAAGCCCTCATCGTCGGGGCACTGGTCGACCTTGGCGGCGCTGAGCGAGAAGGTAGCCTGTTGGCACAGACCGAGGATGGGGTTTTTGACTTGCATGTGATTTCCGGTGTGGGCGACGCCGGGCAAGGGCCCTGGCATGCGGTTCGTTTCCGTTGAGGCAACGTCGGTAGTATATAATGCCGTAGATTCAGTGTGCGTTTTGTGCTGGCTCAGGAACAAGCGCCAGGACGAAATGCCTGCATGGTGCTAGCGTCACTTATATAACTCAGGGTTTCAAGGCTATGCCGCCGCGTGGATTGTGCACGGACAGCAGTGCTGAAGACTACAAAGCCGTCATCCGCCTGGATGAGCGGCCCAGGCCTGCGGCACAGATCTATCACCCTTAGCCGTAGTTGGATTAGCTGATGAGAAGAATAATAGTGAGTCTGCTGTTGACAGTAGGAATCACAGGCGCGGCCCAGGCGGCGGGTGATCCGGCCGCGGGGCAGGCCAAGGCAGCGGTCTGTGGGGCCTGCCACGGCCCGGACGGCAACAGCATGGCGCCCATTTTCCCGAAGCTGGCGGGCCAGGGCGAGCGCTACCTGAACAAGCAATTGCACGACATCAAGTCCGGTGCACGGCAGGTGCCGGAAATGACCGGCCTGCTGACCAACCTCAATGACCAGGACCTGGCTGATCTCGCCGCCTACTTCAACAGCCAGCACGGAAGTGTAGGCGCCGCCGACGATAAAGTGGTGGCCAGGGGCGAAGCCCTGTTTCGCGGTGGCAAGCTGGACGCCGGGATGCCAGCCTGTACCGGTTGCCATTCCCCCAACGGCGCCGGCAACGCCATGGCCGGCTTTCCTCACTTGAGCGGCCAGCATGCTCAATACGTGACCAAGCAGCTCACGGATTTTCGCGAGGGCAACCGCACCAACGACGGCGACACCATGGTCATGCGCAGCATCGCCGCCAAGCTCAGCAACAAGGACATCGAGGCCATCGCCTCCTATGTGCAGGGTTTGCACTGACACCGTTGTCGCGTCTTGAAATGAAACAAATGAAATGGGCGACGTTGGTCGCCCTTTTTCATGAAGTCTGCCGTTACACTAGCGAACTGAACCCTGTGGCGGCGTGTCTCAACGCGCGTCGTCGCAAGGCGATCCCCTTTTGCTCAGGAGTAAAGCATGCGTAATCTGATCCTCGGCGCCGCTCTGGTCGCTGCCACGCTGTTCGGCATCACCGCCCAGGCCGCTGACGCCCCGCTGGAAGCGGGTAAGCAGTACGTCGTACTGGACAATCCGGTACCGGTTTCCCAGCCTGGCAAGATCGAAGTCGTCGAAATGTTCTGGTATGGCTGCCCTCACTGCTACGCCTTTGAGCCTACCATCAACCCATGGATCGAGAAGTTGCCAGCCGACGTGCACTTCGTTCGCGTGCCTGCCATGTTTGGCGGCCCGTGGGACCTGCATGGTCGCCTGTTCATCACGCTGGACATGATGGGCGTGGAGCACAAGGTTCACTCGGCCGTGTTCGATGCCATCCAGAAGCAGGGCAAGCGTCTGACCGACCCGAAAGACATGGCTGACTTCGTGGCCACCCAGGGGGTAGACAAGGACAAGTTCCTGGAAACCTACAACTCCTTCGCGGTACAGGGCAAGGTCGAGCAGTACAAGAAGCTGGCCGTCGCCTACGGCGTGCAAGGCGTACCGACCATGATCGTCAACGGCAAGTACCGTTTTGACCTCGGCACCGCTGGCGGCCCTGAAGAAACGCTGAAAGTGGCCGATGCACTGATTGCCAAAGAACGCGCAGCCGGCAAGAGTGCTGCCAACTAACCTCAGGTGACCCCGTGCGCCGCTGGAGAACCGAACGTGTCGTTGGCCTGCGAGACCCGCAGGTCAACGAGCATCACCTGCAGACCAGCGGCCTCCCCGAGGATGGCCGGCTGCGGCTGCTCAGTTTCAATATCCAGGTAGGCATCAGCACCGGGCGCTACCACCATTACCTGACCCGTAGCTGGCAGCACTTGCTGCCGCACACGGGCCGGGCCGGCAACCTGCAGAAGATCGGCAAGCTGTTGGCCGACTTCGACCTCGTGGCCCTGCAGGAAGTGGACGGTGGCAGCCACCGCTCCGGCTACGTCAACCAGGTGGAACACCTGGCCCAACTGGGCGGGTTCCCTTACTGGTACCAGCAACTCAACCGCAACCTTGGCCGCCTGGCCCAGCACAGCAACGGCATCCTCAGCCGCTTGCGCCCCTGGAGCCTGGAAGACCACCCCCTGCCCGGACCTGCTGGCCGCGGGGCTATTCTCGCGCGTTTTGGCGAGGGGCCCGAGGCGCTGGTGGTGGTGATGATGCACCTGGCACTGGGCACCCGCGCCCGTGCCCGGCAACTGGCCTATATTCGCGAGCTGATTGGCGGCTACCGCCATCAGATCCTCATGGGTGACATGAACACCCATGCCAATGACCTGCTGTTGAACTCGCCGTTGCGCGACCTGGGCCTGCTGGCGCCCCAGGCCGAAGCGACGTTTCCCAGCTGGCGGCCACAGCGCTGCCTTGATCATATTCTGCTCAGCCCAGGCCTGACCCTCGAACGCGTTCAGGTACTGGACCTGCCGATTTCCGACCACTTGCCCGTGGCGGTAGAGATCCGCTTGCCCGATTCCCTTGTGGCCGACTCGTTGCCGGCCCTCAGCCCCTCACCTCGCAGACCCCTGGCATGACCGACGACGCCCAGCGCTGGAAAGAAAAGTACCTCAAGAGTATTGAACAGCAGGAAAAACTGGAGCGCCGCTGGAATGCGCGGTTGGACTTGCTGCGCCGCGGCCTGGTGCGCAGCACCCTGGCGGCCGAAGGCACGGACAAGGCCGTGGACGCCTGCATGAAGGAGATGCGCGAGGTGGTGCGCACCGACGACATGGACGCCGGCCTTGCCGCCTTGATCCCGCGTCTGGAAAAGGCGGTGCTCGATTCCGAACAGCGCCGCGAGACACGCGTGGCCCAGATCAGCACGGCGCTGACCGCGCTGGTCGACCAGTTGCAGAAATTGCCGCTAGCCCGTGATGTCAGCAAGCCGCTGAAAAAATATGCCAAGCAGCTGGAAGACCGCGCCGGCCAGGCGCGCGAGATTCCGCTGCTGCTCAGTGAGCTGAGTGGCCTGCAGGAACAGGCCCTGGCTGGCCTGGAGCCGCAGGCCGAAGCCCAGCGCCCCGGCCTGCTGCAACGCCTGTTCGGTGGCCGGGAGGCGGAAGCCGAGCCGGCAGAGCCGGAGCATCCAGCCCACACGTCCCCCGCCCCCGCCCCAGCGCTGGCGCCTGTGGCAGCCTCCGAACAGGCACCTGCCCTGGCAGAGACGGTAGTTGCTCTGGCCCCCGCTGCCGTGGCCGAGCCGTCCGCCACGGTCGAGCTTGTTCCGCCAGCGGTGCCCGAGCGGGCCCCTGAACCTGAGCCGCAGCCAGAGGCAGAACCAGCACCAGCACCAGCACTGGTACCGGTGGCGGCGAGCCCGGCGCACCCGGAACCTGTACAGATCCAGCCCTTTCAGCCACCGGTTCTGCCAGCCGAGCCTGCCCAAGCGCCTGCTACCGCCCTGCCGGTGTTCATCGACAGCCTGCCGCTACCCTTGGTCATGGCCGAAGCCATTGCCGCCATCGACCCTGAAGAGCCCGGGGAAGCGTTGCTCTATGCCTTGCCGCCCTCACCCGAGCCGTCCTACAGTTCGGTTGCGGCCCATATCGAAGACACCCTGCTGGGCCTGCTCAACGACCTGACATTGCCCGAGCGCCACCGCCCTCAGGCAGAGGCCATGCGCGACCGGCTCGAACACGGCCTGAACTGGTACGAGTTGCTACCGATCCTGGACGACCTGGCTACCCTGATGCTGGCTATCAATGACAGCGGCCAGCATGATTTCGAGCTGTACCTCAAACAGCTCAACGAGCGCCTCGACACCTTCCAGAGCCACCTGCAAGCCGCCAGCGAAGGCCATGCCGACAGCGCCTCGGCAGCCCGCGACCTGGACAGCCAGTTGCGCGAACAGGTGGGCGGCCTGCAGAGCAGCGTGCAAGGCGCCACCGACGTGGCCAGCCTCAAGCAGATCCTGGAGCAGCGCCTGGAAGGCCTGATCGGCACCATTGATTCGCACCAGCAGCAGCGCGACCAGCGCGAGCAGGAAATCGCCACGCGCCTGCAGAGCCTTGCCGAACGGGTGGCGAGCATGGAAGGCGAAGCACTGGAATATCGCGAGCACCTCGAGGAGCAGCGGCAAAAGGCCTTGATCGACCCGCTCACCGGCCTGGCCAACCGCGCTGCGTGGTCAGAGCGCCTGGAACAGGCGGTCGTCCAGCGCGAAGGCGATGGCAGTGAGTTGCTGCTGGCGATGCTCGACCTGGACCATTTCAAGTCCATCAATGACAGTTATGGGCACCTGGCAGGCGACAAGGTGCTGAAGATCATCGCCAACGAGCTGCGCAAACGCCTGCGCCCCGTGGATTTTCTGGCGCGGTTTGGTGGGGAGGAGTTCGTATTGCTCATTCCCGCCACGCCGATGGCCGAAGCCGTGCGGTTGGTTGAGACCCTGCGTGCGGCGGTCGAGGCCTGCCCGTTTCACTTCAAGGGGCAGCGCGTGACTATCACCATTTCCATCGGCCTGGCGGCTTTCCGAGGTAGCGAGCGCAGTGAGCTGGTCCTCAAGCGCGCCGACGACGCCCTGTATCGCGCCAAGGACGCCGGCCGCAACCGCGTCATCAGCGCATGAGAGCAGGGGCCGGCGTGGTGGTCCGTCCCGTCAGCGCACTCAGGGATCAGGATGGTGTGTGTTATACTATTGCATTACTGCCCACCAAGTTGCCTTCCAATCTATGAAACTCCTCGGCTGTGCCCTGCTGTTGCTCGCGTTGGCGGGCTGCTCCACCGGTCTGAGCATCGACCGCAGTCATCCTTCGGTCAACCATGACAGCCGAATCCAGTTCGTGGTGCTGCATTACACCTCAGCCTCGGACGAACGTTCGCTGGCATTGCTGACCCATGGTCAGGTCAGCGCTCACTACCTGGTGGGCCTGAACCCACCGAAGGTCTACCAGTTGGTCGATGAAAGCCAGCGGGCCTGGCACGCCGGCGAGAGTGAGTGGGACGGCCGAACCTGGCTCAACTCAAGCTCCATCGGCATCGAGATCGTCAACCCGGGGTTCACCGACTCCCCCAATGGCCGTTTGTGGTACCCGTATACCGAAGCGCAGATCAAGGCCGTCGAGGCCCTGCTCAAGGACATTGTCAAGCGGTACAACATCGAGCCCCGTCACATCATCGGCCACAGTGACATCGCCCCTCTGCGCAAACAGGACCCGGGCCCGCTGTTCCCGTGGAAGCGCCTGGCAGACGAAGGGCTGGGCATCTGGCCTGATGCGACGGCCGTGGCACGCAACAAGCCGCGTTTCGAGGTCAACCCGCCGAGCATGACCTGGTACCAGCAGGAACTTGCGCGCCTGGGTTACTCCGTCGAGCAGACCGGCGAGTTGGATGTCACCACCCGTCATGTGATCGCGGCCTTCCAGATGCACTTTCGGCCGGCGCGTTTCGATGGCCAGCCCGATGCTGAAACCGCCGCCATCCTCCAAGCGCTGAACAGCCAGCGCTAAGCGCCTCTGCCCAACGGGCAGGCTAAATCCTCGCCAGTTGCTATACCTCTTGGTAAGCAACTGGATCTGTGCCCATGTCCCCCGCCTTCGTGCGTTTTCGCAGCGCTTTGTATCGTCCCTGGCTATTGGCGACAGTAGCTGCGTTGGCGTGCGCGGCATTGCTGCTCAGCGCCAGCCTGGGGCTGATCATGCACCAGGTTCAGCAAACCGAAATCGAGCAGATGAATGCCCGTGGCGAACGTTTTCTCGACCGCCTGGAGCAGATATTCGGCCAGTTGCGCGAAAGCGTCGATGACCTCGATGAGCAGAGTGTGCGGGGCTGCAGCCCGCAGATGCTCGCCGTGTTGCAGCAGGTTGGTTTCGATAACCGCTTCGTCTACGACGCCGCTTACAGCGATGGTCAGGAACACTGTTCCAGCCGCCCCAGCGAGCAGAATGCCGATGCGCTGCGGGCCCCCGACATCAAGGGCCCTACCTACAGTTACTGGCTGAACACCAGCACCCAGCCGGACGACAACCTGGCTGCCCTGCGCCTGGCCCGTGGCCCGTTCACAGTTTCCACATCCCGCGGCCACCTGACCGACGTGGTGGACCTGGCCCCGGGCGGCAGCCTGCTGGTGGTGCTGGACAAGGGCACCCGTGCGGTCCCCGTGCTGGGCCCGGTGCAGGCCTGGCCGCCCAGCGCCGATTGGCCACCGCCCGCGCAGCAGCCGCTGGTGGTTACCCATGACTCGCTGATCTACCGCATGTTCACCAAGTCCCCGGATTACCAGCTGGTATTGATCTCGCCGCGTACCAGCGTGCTGCCGAAGATGAACCAGGCGCTGTGGGCGCTGTTCCCCGCCAGCCTGCTGCTGTCCTGGTGCGTGGGCTGGATCGTGTTGCAGCAGGTGCGCGAGCGCCGGTCCATGAGCGCCGAGCTGCAGGGTGCGCTGCGCCGCGGCGAACTGAAGGTGTTGTACCAACCCATCTTCGACCTCAACAGCCGACGATGCGTGGGTGCGGAGGCGCTGGTGCGCTGGCGCCGCCCGGATGGCACCCTGACCAGCCCGGACCTGTTCATTCCCATGGCTGAAAATACCGGCCAGATTCGCGAAATCACGGATTTTGTCCTGCAGCAACTGTTGGAGCAGCTGGGTCAGCTCCTTCGTGCCAACCCCCACTTGTACATTTCCGTGAACCTGGCGGCCTGCGACGTCATGGTGCCACGCATTGGCCGCGTGGTCGCGCGGCTTCTGGACCAGTACAGGGTAGCGGCGAACCAGATTGCCTTCGAAGTCACCGAACGCGGTTTGATCGATGTGGTTGTCGCCCGGGACAACCTGCAGGCCCTGCGTGATGTGGGCCACCAGGTGCTGATCGATGATTTCGGCACCGGTTATTGCAGCCTGGCGTACCTGCAGACATTGCCCGTGGACTGCCTGAAGATCGACAAGGCCTTCATCGACGCGTTGGGCCATGACGCCGCCAGCAGCGGCGTGGCCCCCCATATCATCCGAATGGCCCATGCCCTTCAACTGCGGGTGATTGCCGAGGGCATCGAGTTCGAGGCCCAGGCGTTGCTGCTCAGCAGCGAAGGGGTGAACTACGGGCAGGGCTGGCTGTTCGCTCACCCGCTCAATGCTCGGCAGTTCAGTGAATTGGTGACGCGCGGGCGGCGCCTTGTAGGCCGCCGCCTCGATGACGAGGCCTGAGCAAAGCGAAGGCCCGGTTCAGTTCACAGCGGCAAGGTCATATAGAACTGGGTACCCTGCCCCGGCCGTGAGTACACGCCCATGCGCCCGCCGTGCAGCTGCACGATTTCCTTGCACAACGCCAACCCCAGACCGGCACCACCTTTCTTGCGGCCCACCTGCACGAAAGGCTCGAAAATCCGCCCCTGCTGGCCGTAGGCAATGCCTTCACCATTGTCTTCAACGCTGATGATGACCCGCTCGGCGTGGCGCCGGGCTTGCAGGCGGATGCGACCGTTGTGCGGTGTGTGGCGCAGCGCGTTGTCCAGCAGGTTGTCGAGCACGCGGTCCAGCTGCGCCTGGTCGGCGTGCAGGCGCGGCAGGGCATCCTGTTGTTCGATGACCACCTGAATATCGTTCTGGTGAGCCTGCTCGTCAAAGCGTTCACGTGCCCGGTACAACAGGTCGTCGATGGCGCAAGGGGCCAGGGTGAGCTTTTGCAGGCCATTCTGATAGCGGGAAAAATTCAGCAGATCGTTGATCAGTTGCATCAACCGCTGCATTTCTTCCTTCACCGTGTCGAACAGGTCGGCTTCGCGCGAGTCCGGGGCGAAGTGCACCCGTTCCTGCAGCAACCCGAAGGCCATGTGCATGCCGGTGACCGGGGTGCGCAGTTCATGGGAAGCGCGTAGCACGAACTCGCTGCGCACCCGTTCGAATGCCCGTTGCTCGGTGACATCGTGCAGCACCATCACCGCACCCAGAATGTGGCCTTCAGTGTGGGTCACGGGTGTCAGGCTGTAGGCCAGCAGCCGGGTTTCGCCGTCGAGGTCGAAGCTCAGGTCTTCCAGCGCCCGCTCCAGGCTGCCGCCACGCAGGATCAAGGCCAGCTGCTCGTCCAGCTCGGGGCGCTGCAACGCCTCGCCCAGGCCCATGCCTACCCGGTCGTCCTCCCAGCCCAATTGCCGCTGGGCCACGGGGTTGAGGTGTTCCAGGCGGCCCTGGCGGTCGATCATCAGCAACCCGTCGTCGATACTGTCGAGCACCGCCTGCAAACGCTGCTGGCCGGCCAGCAGTTCGTCCACGTTGGTCTCCTGGTGCTTGCGCAGTACCTCGGCCATGGTGCCGAAACGCTGGGTCAGCTGGGTGAGCTCGGCGGCGCTGGATTGCGGCAATCGCACCTCGAAATTGCCCTGACTGATGTTGTCGGCGGCGGTGGCCAGCGCCTCGATGGGTTCGCCAAAGCGTCGGGCGATACTGTGGGCGGTGAAAAAGCCGATCAGCAGCACCGCCAGCCCCACCAGGCCCAACAGCGCAGATACCAGCACAGCGCGCTGGTGGGTGGTTTCCTGGGCAGCGTTGATATTGTCCAGCGCCTTTTTATGGGCGTCGATCAGGCCGTTTCGCAGCACGTTGAAGGCGTTGCTCAAGGGCGGGTTGTCGCTGATATTGCCCAGTGACGGACTGCCTCGGTAAACCGCCAGGAATTTCTGATAGTCACTGGCCGTCTGGGCAAAGCCAGGCGGGTCATCGTGGCCCTGCTCATGAGCGAGGCCCTGGCTGATCAGGTCCTGGAACTCCTGCTGGGCTTCATCCAGCGCCGCCTTGTCCGGATGGTCGTTGAGCAGCATCACCAATTGGTCGCCCAGGTTCTGGCGCAACTTGAGCCCCAGGTCCAGGGAGACAAAGTTGTGATGGATGGTGCCTTCCTGCGTCTTGACCAGTTGCATCACGCTGACCAACCCCAGCGCCAGCCCCAGCAGGGCCACGGTGATCAGCGCCGAGAAGCTGAGAAACAGCCGGGTCCGCAACTTCATCGGCAACCTCACAGGTTGTACTGTTTGCGTTTGCGGTACAGCGTGGACGCGTCGATGCCCAAGGTCTTGGCCGCCTGGTCCAGCGTATCGCTGGTGGCCAGCACGGCGCCGATGTGGGCTTTTTCCAGTTCGTCCAGGCTCAACGCAGCGCCAATGCGTGGGGCATTGTTGACGGGTTGCTCGGCCATGCCCAGGTGGCTCACCTCTACCCGCTCCTGGGCGCAGATGATGCTGGCGCGTTCCACCACGTTGCGCAATTCGCGGATATTGCCGGGCCAGCGGTAATTCAGCAGCGCAGCGCGGGCTTCCTCGCTGAAGGCCCGGGCGGGGCGCGCGTATTCCTTGACGAAGCGGGCCAGGAAGCGGTCGGCCAGAATCAGGATGTCCTCGCTGCGCTCGCGCAGGGGCGGCAGGTGCAAGGTGATGACATTGAGGCGGTACAGCAGGTCTTCGCGGAAGCGACCCTCGCGCACCATGTCTTCAAGGTTGAGGTTGGTGGCCGCCAGGATGCGCACGTCCGCCCGACGGGTAACCGGGTCACCGACCCGCTCGTATTCCTTGTCCTGGATGAAGCGCAGCAGCTTGGGTTGCAGTGTCAGGGGGAAATCGCCGATCTCATCGAGGAACAGGGTGCCGCCGTCTGCCTGGTTGACCCGCCCCAGGGTGCTTTCGCTGGCGCCGGTGAACGCGCCACGGCTGTGGCCGAACAGTTCACTTTCCATCAGTTCGGCGGTCAGCGAAGGGCAGTTGATGGTCACGCAGGCTTTCTTGGAGCGTTTGCTCCAACCGTGAATGGCACGGGCCAGCTCGCCTTTACCGGTACCCGACTCGCCCAGGATAAGAATGTTGGCGTCGGTGCTCGCCACCTGGCGTGCGGTTTCCAGCACCACCATCATGGCCGGGCTGTGAGAGTCCAGGCCGTCCTTGGGTTTGCGTACTTCGCCTTCCAGCGCTTCCAGGCGCGCTGAAAGCTGGCGTACCTCCAGCTGTTTGGCCGTGGCCAGGCGCAGTTGGTCAGGGCTGCAGGGTTTTACCAAGTAATCGGCGGCGCCGGCCTGAATGGCATCCACGGCGGTATCCACCGCCGAGTGGGCGGTAACAATGACGACCCGCATCCATGGCGCCTGAATGCGCATTTGCGCCAATACGTCCAGGCCGTTGTCTTCGCCCAGGCGCAGGTCGAGAAAACACAGGTCGAACACCTGGCGCTGCAGCAGTGCATCGGCCTGCGCCGCGCTGTTGGCGGTGGCGACGCTGTAGCCTTCGTCTTCCAGGCAATAACGGAAGGTGCGAAGGATGGCGGATTCATCGTCCACCAACAGGATTCGGCCTTGATGTTCCGTGCCAGCTTCCATTTTTCCTACGCTCCTTAAAGAATGATCTTGGTTAGTCTCAGAATAATCGGGCAAGTTGCATGGTCAATTCTGATTGATTCGGCGACCTGCATGGTAACTATCTGTTGGTAACGGCATTAAGCCCCTGGTTTCCAAGGGAAATACCACTGCGCCCGGGGTGGCACGGCTGTTGCGGGAGTCCCTGGAATGTCTGTTTCACGGGAGTTTCCATATGCTTTGCCTCAAACGCCTGGCTATCGCCTGTTCACTCAGTGCGGTGCTTCTGCCTACCCTGGCCCAGGCCGCTCCGTTGGACACCGCTCAAGTCAGCAGCCAACTGCAGGCTGCCCGCCAGGAAGGCTCTATCTGGACCGCCTATGCACTGAACCGCCATCTGAGTCCGTTCAAGATCGACGTCGGCGTTTCCCAAGGGGTCGCCACGCTCAAGGGCCGAGTCGAAAACGATGTCGACCGCGACCTTGCCGAGCAGATCGCGCTGCAGACGTCAGGCATTACCAAGGTGGACAACCAGTTGACCATCGACCCGGCGCTGGCTGACCAGCCGCCGGCGCAGAAAAAAATCGCCCAGCGCTTCGACGACGCCACATTGACGGCCACCATCAAATCCAAGCTGCTGTGGAACAGCGCCACCCAGGCGCTGGATACCGAAGTCGATACCCAAGGCGGTGTGGTCACGCTCAAGGGCCATGCGCAGACCGCAGACGCCAAGCAACTGGCCGGCGACCTGGCACGCAATACATCTGGGGTCACCGAGGTAAACAACCTCATCAGCCTGGGCGCTGCCGATACCGAGACCACCAAGGCCGAAGCACAGGCAAAGAGCACCGAGGACAGCCTCAGCGATGCCTGGGTCACCAGCAAGGTCAAGGCCAGCCTTCTATATAGCCGCAACCTGGATGGCATCAACATCAAGGTCGATACCAAAGGCGGGATGGTCAGCCTCACGGGGGTGGTAGCCAGCACCCAGGAGAAAACCGAGGCCGTGGATATCGCGCGCAACATTCGCGGGGTGCGCGGCGTGGACGCCGATCTGCTCAAGGTGGCAGGAAAATCCAGCCTTTGAACAGATCGTGCAAAACGCCCGAGCAACCTGTGGTCATCGTGCAGGTTGCTCGCCAAACACCGTCGCACTAACCGCTCAAACCCCTGATTTTATTACCTTTTGTTGTAGGAAATTTCTGGCACGAGGTCTGCAATAGTCTTGTCAGGCAGAGTCGATCACCCGCACAAGAGGAGTTACCAGATGAGAAGCCAATGTCTGACCCATTTGCCAATCTCTTCCAAGCAGATCCAACAGGGTCTGTCGGTAACCCTTGCGCTGATGGTCACTCTGCTTGCCGGCCAAGCCTTTCAACATTGGCACGAAGGCCGTCTGGAGGCTCAGGCGCAAGCGCGTCCAGCCGTCAGTTACCAGCATTTCAATGCCATCAGCTCCACCGGCAAGCCCTTGGTGCAGGGCCAGGCCCAGTTGCAACGGGCCGAGAGCAATGACCAGGGCGTTCGCCAGCAGAGCTGGGTGTTCTAGATGAAACCCCGCGTTGGGCGGGAATTGCAGTAGGCAGCACCCTAATTTCAAAACGGTAAGGAGATTCACCATGTTGAGTTGGGCAGTCACATTCCTGATTATCGCCATCATCGCTGCAGTGCTGGGCTTCGGTGGTATCGCTGGCGCTGCGACCGGGATCGCCAAGATCCTGTTCATCGTCTTCCTGGTGCTGTTCGTGGCCTCCTTCTTCTTTGGCCGTCGCGGTCGGGGCTGACCATCCATGAACAGTGTGACCTTCAAGGCTGTCGCCGCGGCCCTGCTACTGGGTTGCGGCGCCACGGCGATGGCGGCCAATGACGGCCAGGTGCGGGTCAACGGGCTGCTCAGCAGTGACCCGCAATATCGCGAGACATGGCAAGGCGTCGTCAAGAAAGAGGAACGCGTACCCGACTGGGTACTGAACCTCACTGGCGAATCCGAACAGCAGATGTCGGCCGTAGAAGAAGATGGAGACAAGTACCTTGTGGGCCCGCTGTGCGAAAGCCAGCAGGTCTGCAAGAGCCATCGGCTGATTGTTGCCTTCAGTTGGGACAAGAAGCATGCGTACGGCATGTTGGTGGATGTCCCCGAAGGCCTTCCTTCGGACAAGTCACCCACTCGTCATGCCGACTATCGCTGGCTGGGCAAGCCCAACGAGGGCATGCAAGCGCTACTGAAAGAACAGTTGAAGAGGGACCCGAACTGGTACTGACCAGTAGTTTTACCAGAAGCTGAACCTTTTCAATGATTTAGCTTCTATAACCTGCGCCCGCCCGAGGAGGGCCGACGCATGACCAAGGGGCTGGGCCGTTTTGATCGCTGTCTGATCGGAGTGGCCTAGGGGTACAGGGAGTACCTCCGACGAGGGCCGGGTCAGGAGAAAGCTGCGACGGAAGTCCGCGAGCCAGCAATGGCCGGACTTCCGGAGAGCTTGAACCCGGGCCGGCAGCGCCGGGTATTGAAAGAACCGCCAAGCATTGATTCGGCGGTTTTTTTGCATCTGGTCGGCAACACCGCTCGCGCAGCCCGGACTATTTGTCGCAGTGGTTGTGACCGTACATCGTGATTTTTTCAGCCCCCCTTTGTTCCTTTCTGACCCGAAACCCACGTTCGGATTGTCGAACAATTCGTTCGGTCACCCCCTGGTTCCGGGGCCAAAGAGGTTGTGCAGCACTGTTCGCGATGCTTTCGAGAATCCGAACGAATGCAGCGCAACCCGTTGTGACGCCCGTTTATGACAAAAAATATCATGCCGATTCGGCATAGGGTAGGCGTTTACGGCATTAGACGTTGGCGGCCTGCATCGGAATAGTTGCGCCTTTTTCGCTGGCAAGCGCCTTCTTGGCGGTTGCCCGAAACCTTCTACGGGGGGCATCCGCACACCTGCCTGATGAGCTCGCAACGGCTCAAGCCTGCGGGTTCTGGCGGAGCTGGCGCAGATGCCCCGGATTCACTTGAAGCAAGGGTAATAATATGAAGAAGGCAAAACTCAGCCTCGCCTGGCAGATCCTCATCGGTCTGGTCCTTGGTATTGCACTCGGTGCGCTGCTCAACCATTTCAGTGCTGAAAAGGCCTGGTGGATAAGTAACGTCCTGCAACCGGCTGGTGACATCTTCATTCGCCTGATCAAGATGATCGTCATCCCGATCGTGATTTCTTCACTGGTCGTGGGTATCGCCGGGGTCGGCGACGCGAAGAAGCTGGGCCGCATTGGCCTCAAGACCATCCTGTACTTCGAAGTAGTGACCACCATCGCTATCGTTGTCGGGCTGCTGCTGGCCAACGTGTTCCACCCGGGCGTGGGTATCGACATGAGCACCCTGGGTACCGTGGACATCTCGCAATACGAGAAGACCACGTCCGAGGTGCAGCATGACCACGCCTTCATTGCGACCATTCTCAACCTGATCCCGTCGAACATCTTCGCGGCCATCGCCCGTGGCGACATGCTGCCGATCATCTTCTTCTCGGTGTTCTTCGGCCTGGGCCTGTCGAGCCTGCCAGGCGAGACCCGCGAACCGTTGGTGAAAATCTTCCAGGGCGTGTCGGAGACCATGTTCAAGGTCACCCACATGATCATGAACTACGCCCCCATCGGTGTGTTCGCCCTGATCGCCGTGACCGTTGCCAACTTCGGCTTCGCCTCGCTGTTGCCGCTGGCCAAGCTGGTGATTCTGGTTTACGTCGCCATCCTGTTCTTCGCCATCGGCGTGCTGGGCCTGGTCGCCCGCCTGTTCGGCTTCTCGGTGTTCAAGCTGTTCCGCATCTTCAAGGATGAACTGGTACTGGCCTACTCCACCGCCAGCTCCGAGACCGTGCTGCCGCGCGTGATCGAGAAAATGGAAGCCTATGGCGCGCCGAAGGCCATCAGCAGCTTCGTGGTGCCGACGGGCTATTCGTTCAACCTCGACGGTTCGACGTTGTACCAGAGCATCGCCGCCATCTTCATCGCCCAGCTGTACGGCATCGACCTGTCGATCAGCCAGCAGGTGATGCTGGTGCTGACCCTGATGGTTACCTCCAAAGGCATTGCCGGCGTGCCGGGCGTGTCGTTCGTGGTACTGCTGGCTACCCTGGGCAGCGTGGGTATTCCGTTGGAAGGTCTGGCCTTCATCGCCGGTGTGGACCGCATCATGGACATGGCCCGCACAGCGCTGAACGTGATCGGCAACGCCTTGGCCGTGCTGGTCATTTCCCGTTGGGAAGGCATGTATGACGATGCCAAGGGCCAGCGCTACTGGAACTCCCTGCCGCACTGGCGCAGCAAGGAAGCCGCGGTAGGCAAGGCTGTTTCGGAGTAACCCGGACAGCCAGTCGCTGCGCGCGCTCACAGGGAACGTAATAGCCCCTGTTATTCACCCACAAACCCCGACAAACGTCGGGGTTTGTCGTTTTCGGCCCCTGGCCGCTATCATTCGCGGCAACTTCTGGGGGTAATACTGATGCTCAACGGCCTGTGGCTCGGCTTTTTCGTGGTGGCGGCGGTGTCCGCCATGGCCCAATGGCTGGTGGGTGGCAACGCCGGTATCTTCGCCGCCATGGTGGAAAGCATCTTCGCCATGGCCAAGTTGTCGGTGGAGGTCATGGTGTTGCTGTTCGGCACCCTGACCCTGTGGCTGGGCTTTCTGCGCATCGCCGAGAAGGCCGGCATCGTCGACTGGCTGGCCAAGGTGCTGGGGCCACTGTTTGCCCGCCTGATGCCCGAGGTGCCCCGTGGCCACCCGGCGCTGGGCCTGATCACCCTCAACTTCGCCGCCAACGCCCTGGGCCTGGACAACGCCGCCACGCCCATCGGCCTCAAGGCCATGCGCTCGCTGCAGGAACTCAACCCCAGCGCCACCACGGCCAGCAACGCGCAGATCCTGTTCCTGGTGTTGAACGCGTCGTCCCTGACCCTGCTGCCGGTGACGATTTTCATGTACCGCGCCCAGCAAGGCGCCATGGACCCGACTCTGGTGTTCCTGCCCATCCTGCTCGCCACCAGCGCCTCCACGCTGGTGGGCCTGCTGTCGGTGGCCGTGATGCAACGCCTGCGCCTGTGGGACCCGGTGGTGCTGGCCTACCTGGTGCCTGGCGCGCTGTTGCTGGGGGCGTTCATGGCGCTGCTGGCGGGTATGTCCGCTGCCGCGCTGGCGAGCCTGTCCTCCATCCTCGGCAACCTGACGCTGTTCGGCCTGATCATGGTATTTCTGGTCATTGGCGCCCTGCGCAAGGTCAAGGTGTATGAAACCTTCGTGGAAGGTGCCAAGGAAGGGTTCGACGTGGCCAAGAACCTGCTGCCCTACCTGGTTGCCATGCTCTGTGCCATTGGTGTGTTGCGCGCCTCTGGCGCGCTGGAGCTGGGCCTGGATGGCATCCGGCACCTGGTGCAATGGCTTGGCCTGGACACCCGCTTTGTCGACGCCCTGCCCACCGCCATGGTCAAGCCATTCTCCGGTAGCGCCGCCCGCGCGATGCTGATCGAGACCATGCAGAGCAAAGGGGTGGATAGTTTCCCGGCGCTGGTAGCCGCCACTATCCAGGGCAGCACCGAGACCACTTTCTATGTGCTGGCAGTGTACTTTGGCGCAGTCGGTATTCAGCGCGCCCGCCATGCGGTGGGCTGTGCCTTGCTGGCCGAATTCTCGGGCGTGGTCGCGGCCATCGCCGTGTGCTACTGGTTCTTCGGCGCCACGGCGGCCTGAGCCAGCGCCCACTCGATGACCTGCCCGGTCAGCCGGTCGCTGGCCTGGCCGAACGCGGTGATCACGCTGGGCACGGCGGTGCCCGCCACGGGTTGGCTGACCTCGAAGCGCTGGCTGGCGATGATGCGCTGGCTGCGCCCATCCACCAGGCGTGCATCCAGGCGCACATGCACGGTCACGCCAGTGCCGGTGTACTCGCTCTGGAACGCCTGCAAGTCACCGCCCAGCTCATAGTCGCCCTGCACGTTGCTGTCATCGGTGCTCAGGCCACGCAAGCGGCCGTCCCGGCTGAAACCATCGAGCAGGCGGTTGCGCAGCAGCACCGGCGCGGGGTCGCTCCAGCGTGCGCCCTTGTAGCTGCTGACCAGATCACCCTGGGGGAGCACGGCAATGCGTGGGCTGTTGAGGGCATCGCTGGCCTGGGGTTTGCCGATGCGTAGCGTCCATGGCAGGCTGGCGCCACCGTGGGCGGCCGCGGCCTGGCTGGCCACTGGCAAACGGTAGACATTGGCCGGTTCAGCCTTGGGCAGTATCGAGCAGGCGGGTAGCGCAGCGCACGCCAGCACCAGTACCGCACGGCGAAGGGAGGTGATCATGGCTCGAATTCCTTGTCGCGGTCGCGGCCCAGCAAGTAGCCGCCAGGGTTGGCCTGCAGGCGCTGGCTGATGGCTTTAAGGGCTGTGAGCGTATCGCGCAGTTCGCGGATCGCCGGCGCCAACTGGTTCAAGCCTTGCAGGCCGCCATTGACGGCGTCGCGGTTGTTGAGCAGCAAAGTGTCCAGGGCGGCGGCGCTGTGCTGCAGCGACGCCATGGCCTGCCTGGCGCTGTCGAGGGTCTGGCGGCCTTGCTGGTCGAGCAGGCCGTTGGCGGTCTTCAGTGTGCCGGAGGCCTGTTGGCTGGCCTGGGCGATCTGGCTGATGGCCAGGCGAATGTTATCGCGCTGCTCGGCCACGGCACCGGTCACCTGTTCCACGTGTTCCAGTGTGGCGCTGAAGCGGTCGACGTTTTCGCTGGAGATGAGCCGGTTGGCGTTGGACAGCAACTGGTTGACGCTGGCCATCAGGTCGTTGCTGTTGGTGAGCAGCCGCGCGATGGGCGACGGCGAGGCGACAATCATCGGCAGCGCGCCCTTCTCGCCCTTCAGCGTCGGGCTCTGCGGGGTGCCGCCACTGAGCTGGATGATCGAGGTCCCCGTGATGCCGTTCAGCGCCAGTTTCGCCTGGGTGTCCTGCTTGATCGGCACGTCGCCGGTGAGGCGGATGCGTGCCAGCACCCGGCGAGGGTCCTGTGGGTCCAGGCGCAGCAGTACCACGTCCCCCACCTTGATGCCGCTGTATTGCACCGAACTGCCTCTGGACAGGCCCGTCACGGCTTCGTTGAACACCACCTCGTAGTCGTCGAAGGCACTGTCGACGCTGGATTTGGCCAGCCACAGGCCGAACAGCAGGCCGCCGACCACGATCAATACGGTAAACAGGCCGATCAGTACATGGTGGGCTCGGGTTTCCATCTCAGACCTCGTTCTGCACTGAAGCAGCACGCCGCGCTGCCCGGCCACGGGGGCCGTGGAAGTATTCGTGTATCCACGGATCGCGGGTGGCGGCGACCTGGGCGACAGGCGCGGCGACCAGTACGCGTTTGTCCGATAGCACGGCGACGCGGTCGGTGATGGTGTAGAGGGTGTCCAGGTCGTGCGTGACCAGGAACACGCTAAGGCCAAGGGCGTCGCGCAGGGTAAGGATCAACTGGTCGAAAGCCGCCGCGCCGATGGGGTCCAGGCCGGCGGTGGGCTCATCGAGAAAGAGGATGTCCGGGTCCAGCGCCAGGGCTCGGGCCAGCGCAACGCGCTTGATCATGCCCCCGGAAAGCGAGGCGGGGTATTTGTTGGCCGCCGACAGCGGCAGGCCAGCGAGGGCCAGTTTCACGCAGGCCAGGTGTTCGGCATCGGCGCGGGCCAGGCCCGCGTGTTCGATCAGCGGCAAGGCAATGTTTTCGGCGACCGTCAGTGAAGAAAACAGCGCGCCCTTCTGGAACAGCACGCCAAAGCGTCGTTCCAGTTGCGAACGGGCGTCTTCGTCGAGGCTGGCAAGGTTTTGCCCCAGCACCTGCACTGAACCTTCATTGGGCCTGCGCAAGCCGACGATGCTGCGCAGCAACACCGACTTGCCGCTACCCGATCCACCGACCACGGCCAGGATCTCGCCGCGGTTGAGGTCCAGGTCCAGGTGTTCATGCACCACCTGGGGGCCAAAGCGGTTGCCCAGGTCTCGTACGCGAATCACCGGAATGTGGGGCGCTGCTACCGTCCAGTTCACCAACCCATCTCCATGAAAAACAACGCGGCCACCGCGTCCAGCACGATGACCACGAAGATCGACTGCACCACGCTGGAGGTGGTGTGCGCGCCTACCGATTCGGCGCTGCCGCTGACCTTGAAGCCTTCCAGGCAACCGATGGCAGCGATCAGAAAGGCGAACACCGGCGCTTTGACCAGGCCCACCAGAAAGTGCTGCACGGCGATGTCGGTCTGTAGCTTGGACAGGAACATCGCTGGGGAAATCCCCAGCGACCATGCACACACCACCCCGCCGCCAATGATGCCGCAGAGCATGGCCAGGAAGGTCAGCGCCGGCAGCGCCACCAGCAGCGCCAGTACCCGCGGCACCACCAGCAGTTCCACCGGGTCCAGTCCAAGGGTGCGCAGGGCGTCGATTTCCTCGTTGGCTTTCATGGAACCGATTTGCGCGGTGAAGGCACTGGCGGTGCGCCCGGCCATCAGGATGGCGGTCAGCAGCACGCCGAATTCGCGCAGAAAGGAAAAACCCACCAGATCGATGGTGAAGATGCTGGCGCCAAAGCGGGCCAATACCGTGGCCCCGAGAAAGGCCACTACCGCACCCACCAGGAACGTCAGCAGCGCGACGATAGGGGCGGCATCCAGGCCGGTCTGCTCGATATGCGCGACCACGGCGGTAGTGCGCCAGCGCCGGGGGCGCAGCAGGCCACGTGCCAGGGTTTCAAGAATCAGGCCGACAAAGCCCAGCAGTTGCAGGGTGTCTTGCCAGACGGTGTCGACGGCGGTACCGATGCGGCTGAGCAGTTGCACGCCTACATTGAGTTCCGGTTCCCTGGCGGGTTCGTGAAAGTCCTGGAGCGCGCGGTGCACGGTCTGCAGCAACGCACGGCTGGGGCCGGGCAGGTGCACGGCAGTGTCGGCCAGACGGCCGAGGCGTTCGGCGCCCAGCAGTTCTACCAGCAGCGAGGCGCCCGCTGTGTCGATAGCGCCCAGTTGGTCCAGGTCGATGGGGGTGTTGTCGTCGTACTGGCTGGCCAGTTGCCGGGCAAGGCGGCGCAAGCGCGCATAGTGAGGGAGTGTCCAGTCACCGCCGATGCGCAGGCGCGGTGGCTGCGTGCTGGTGTCCAGGTGGGCTTGGCCGCCGACTGCAAGAATACTCATACCCACCGAGCTTAGACGCCTTTGTCAGGGCATGCAGGGTGAGTCAGTTCCTGCGTGGTGCTCCCCTCCCGGACCTGACGAAGCTCGCGAACCGCACCACGCTGTGTCAGGCCTACCCGGCAGGTGCGCTGTCGTCGGTGACCTTGAAGCGCAGCACGCCAATCATCTGCCCGTCCTCGGTGAGGACCTGCACCTGCCACTTGCCGACCGGGTTGGGCGGCAGGTTCATCTTGTGGGTCCAGGCCCGGTAGCCTTCGTCGCGGCCGCCATGAATGTCCAGGGCGATGCGGTCCACTTCCTGGCCATTGAATTTCCACACGTGGTAGATGCGCTCTTGCAGGCCACGAGGTGCGTTGATTGCCGTGTAGGCATACAGACCGTTGGCGCGCACCTGGCTGGCGGCGACGTTCTTGATGCTGTCGCCCGGGGTGCGCTTGGCGTTGTCCAGGTCCAGGGTCACCGCCGATTCAGTTATCCACAAGGTGGCCGGTGGTACCCAGGAGCGCATCATCCAGCCTGCCCCACCCACGGCGGCCGTCACCAGCACCAGGGCCACGGCCCGGCGCCAATGGTTGACCGGGAAGCTGGCCGCCAGGCTCGGGGCCGAGAGCAGCATGGCGATACCCAGTGCCCACTCATAGCTTTGCGAGGTGGTCAGGTGAAGGATGACCGGCAGCGCCGTGAGCAGCACCGCGAACAGCGTCAGTGTATGCAGCGCCAGGAACAGCCAGCGGCGTGGCGCCACGAACCGGTAATAGATGGGGTCGGTGATCGAGGCCAGGCCCGCCAGGCCCAGCAGCCCGGTGAACACCAGTTGGCCGCTGTTCCAGGTGGTGGTGGTGTAGAAAAACGGCAGTACGAAGAACAGACTTTCCTGGTGGATCTGCTGGGTGGCATAACGCAGCAGCGGTTCCGGGATCTCGCGCTTGAAGCGGCGGCTGAACCAGCGCGTGGCGCTCTGCTCGAACATCAGCCATACCCAGCTGACCAGCATCAGCACCGCTATCCAACTGGCCAGCTTGGCCTGGCGGTCGACCAGAATGAAGCTGGCGATGCCCGTCACGAAGCCGCCCAGGGCGATGACGCCCGGGTAGCGTTTGACGAGTTCGATAAGGCGCAGGATCAGCTTGGGCATTTCGGCATTCTTGGCAGGTGCATGAAAATCGCCGCCAAGGATACCCACTTACCTGCGCGATTGCGCGGCTAGCGGTGCTTGAGGCGCCAGGTGGCCCAGCCCAGCAGAAGCAGCGCCAGCAGCACCGCGGCACCTATCGCCAGGCTGTAGAGCTGGTCGTAGCTGAGCAATGGTTGTTCGATGCGTACATAGCCGCGGCTCGCGAATACCTGGCGCATGGCGGCGTCGGCCTGGGCCAGGGTGACCTTTTTCAAATCCCTGGCGGGGTCTTCGAAGCGACCCTTTTCGTAGGTGGGCAGGGCATTCCAGTAAAAGTCGGCCAGCTGGCTGTTGCCCTGCACGCTCCAGGCCTGGCGCGAGATGGCAGCCTGGCGCAAGCGCTCGAAGGTGGCACTCTCCAGGCCGTCTTTCTTGAGCCGGGCGATCATGTTGGCCACCAGGGTGCGGGCCCGGTCGACGTCAGCGCGGTCCAAGTCGGCATTGAGGCTCAGCAGTCCGGTATCACCCAGGGCTTCACGCTGGCTCCATGGGCCGTAGGACAATTCGTGGTCCAAGCGCAGTTCCTTGTACAGCGCCCATTCCATGTAGACCTGCACCAGGTCGAGGGCGGCATCGGGAACCTGGTCGTCCAGCGAGGGCTCGGGGAAGAACCAGTGCAGCTTGGCACCGTCTCCGAGCCAGCCGTGGGTGAGGTTGCGCTCGTACAGCGCGCTGTGCAGCGTGACAGGAATGTCCGGATGGTCGGTCGGCTTGATGGCCGCGAGGCTCGCCCAGGTACGCTCGAGGTACGCGGGCAAGAGCTTGTCGAGCCCGCCGACAATGATCAGGGTCATGTTGTTGGGGGCGTACCAGTCCTTGCGCACTGTCTCGACCTGTTCCAGGGTCATGTCGCGCACGGGCGAGCGTTCGCTGCACTTGAGCCCCAGTTCGGTGGCCAGTTGGTCACTGGCAGCGTGGCCTACCCCCTGCTTGTCCAGCCAGCGCTGCAGGTGCGAATAGTGGCCGCCGTCCTCGCGCTCGACGATACGCCGGGAAATGTCCAAGGCTTTCTGGTCGATATGGGTCTGGGTGACCACCTCCAGTAGGAGGTCCAGCACCTTGCGCTGATTGGCGGCGGGGGCCTCGATCACGAAGGTGGTGTCGCTGTCGCTGGTAAAGGCGTTCCATTCGCCGCCCAAGGCCTGCATGCGCTCTTCCAGCCCGCCTTCACCGCTGCCGTCGATACCGCTGAACAACAGGTGTTCCAGCAAGTGCGGCAGCTCACGCCGGTTACAGGGAAAATCGTCGAAGCCTACCCCCACGACCAGGCGGATGGCGACGTGGCCGCGGTCGTCCCCTGGTTTCATCAGCACCTGCAGGCCATTGGGCAACAGGTAGCCTTCTACCTTGAAACGGTCCAGCGCCTGACTTTGAGCGCAGGTGAACAATAGGCAAAGCAACAGCAGACAACGCATGGGAAGCTTCCTGCGGGAACCGGCTCAGACTGTGGAACAGACTGCCGCAGGCAGCGGACGTTCAAGGCGAGTGCGCATTGTCGGGTACCGCGTCGGCTTCCAGGGCTCCGGTATCGATGGTTTCCAGTACCACATAGGCACTGCCGCAGAACAGCGAGTTCAGCCGTTTCATGTCGGCGATCAGTTCCAGGTGCAGCGAGCTGGTTTCAATGCTTTGTACCACTTTGCGCTGCAGGCGGCTCACATGGGCATGGGCCAGGCGCCGTTCCTGGGCACGAAAGCGACGCTTTTCGCGCAACAGCTGGCGGGCGCTCTCCGGGTCGCCGCTGAGGAACACCGACAGGCCAAGGCGCAGGTTGGCCATCAACTGGCTGTGCAGGGTGGCCAGTTCTTCCAGGCCAATGTCGGAGAACTCGCGGCGCTGGGCGGTTTTCTGCTGCTGAATCTTGCGCAGCATGCGCTCGATCAGGTCGCTGGCCAGCTTGAGGTTGATGGCCAGTTCGATGATTTCCGCCCAACGCCGGCTGTCCTGTTCGCTGAGGTCTTCCCGGGGCATTTGCGCGAGGTACAGCTTGACCGCGCTGTAGAGAACTTCCACGTCTTCGCCTTGGGTGCGCACAGCCTGGTTGACGGCGGTCTGGCTGCCGCGCAGCACGTTGAGCAAGGCGCCGAGCATACTGTCCACCAGGTCGCCGATGCGCAGGGTTTCACGCACCGCGTTGGCCAGCGCCAGGCTCGGCGTGTCCAGGGCGGTGAGGTCCAGGTGGCGGGGTTTGGCGCCGCCGTTGACGTCTTCACGCTCGGGCAGCAGCCAGATGCACAGCTTGGACATGGGCCCCACGGTGCCCAGCATCAGCAGGCAGCGCACGGTGTTGTAAAGCAGGTGGAAGCCGATCACCAGGCTGGTGGGGTCATAGGTCAGGGTGTCCATCCAGCGGGCCAGCGGGTCGAGGACTGGCACGATCAGCAGCAGACCGATCAGCTTGTACAACAGGCTGCCCAGCGCCACCTGGCGGCCAGCGGTGTTCTGCATGCTGGTGGACAGGAACGCCAGCATGCCGCTGCCGATGTTGGCGCCAATCACGAGGCCGATGGCGACCGGCAGGCTGATCACCCCGGCCTCTGCCAGGGTCGCGGTCAACAGCACGGCCGCCAGGCTGGAGTAGGAGATCATCGCGAACAACGCGCCGACGAGGGCGTCGAGCAGGATATCGCCGGTCAACGAGGCGAACAGTACCTTCACGCCCTGGGCATGGGTGATGGGGGCGGCGGCTTCAACGATCAGTTGCAGCGCCAGCACGATCAGGCCCAGGCCGATGCCGACACGGCCCATCTGGCCCACCCGCGTCTGCTTGCGCGACAGGAAGAAGATCACCCCGAGGAAAATCAGCAGCGGTGATAGCCACGACAAGTCGAAGGTCAGCACCCGTGACATTAGTGCGGTACCCACGTCGGCGCCGAGCATGATCACCAGGGCCGGGGTCAGGGTCATCAGCCCCTGGCCGACGAACGACGTGGTGAGCATGGCGGTGGCGTTGCTGCTCTGCACCACGGCGGTCACCAGAATGCCGGCGATGAATGCCAGCGGCCGTTTGGACATGTTCTGGCTCAACAAGCGTCGCAGGTTGGAACCGTACACGCGCAGGATGCCCGTACGCACGATGTGCGTGCCCCAGATCAGCAGCGCCACTGCCGAGAGCAAATTGAGCAGGGTCAGCATGGAAGGCCCCCTGTGGAAGGTCCCCGTGAATGGGGAAGGTTGAAATTGCAGCGGTGTGGCTCGTTATCGAAAAATCTTTTATGCCACGCCTACTTAAGCTTTAGTCGGCCATGGGCCGTAGCGCCAGCATGGCACAGCAAAAGCTCATTTTGAAACAAAACTGTCATATTTGCCTCGACCAGCGCCACTGTGGAACCGCTGAATTGCCCGGTCAGGGCAGGATCAGCCCGCCCGCCGCTTTGTGCAGCGTGCGCAGGTGGTCGGCTACCACCTTGATGTTGGCTTCGGTGGCGGTGATCTCGGCGTTGCGCTTGGGCTCGAGCAAGGCTCGCACTTCCTTGTCCAGGTCCACACTCAAAGTCTGCAGTTGCTTCTGGCGTTCCGCGCTTTCGGACTCCAGGCGCTTGAACTCGTTCTGCTGGGGCAGGCCGTAGCCGCCGCTGTCCAGCAGTTCGGCCGGGCGGCTGAGGAAGCCGCTATTGGCCAGCATGGCCTGCAAGGTCTTGTTGGCATTGACCAGGCTGGCGTCGTTGGCGGCGCGGCCATTGAGGTAGCGCTGCTTGACCTCATCCTGGGCCAACAGCAACTGGCGGCGCAGGCTGGCTTGTTCCAGCAGCAGCAAGGCGGCGCTGGTGCGCAGGTCGGCCTTGGCGAACCATGGCTGGCGCTCCTTGGGTTCCAGTGCCATCCAGTCCTCGACCTTGGCCTGGGGGATGGGCAACTGCTGCTTGAGGATGTCGAACATCGCCTGGTACCGGTCGCGGTAGGAGTCGAAGCGGTAGCCCAGGCGCAGGGCTTCGCGCGGGTCCTTGAGGACGCTGGTGTCGGCGATGCCGCGAGCCTCCATCACCTGCAACAGACCGTTGGGCACGATACTGTCCAGGTCGTCGAACTTGGGGTTGTGGGTGCCGGCCCGCAACAGTTTCAGGGTTTCCACCGCGCAGTTGTTGGAGACGAAATAGTAGTTGCCGTCATAGCTCCAGTGCATTTCGGCGGCGTGGCGCACCAATGAGTCGATCTCGTTGCGGGTCAGCTTCAGGGGTACCGAGGCCAGGCTGCGCAGTTCAGTCTTGGTGTACTCGTCGATTACCTGGCCCAGCGGCAGCACGAACAGCCGCGACGGGTAACCGCCGGTCAGGCCGCTCCAGGTCGACAACTGCACGTCATTGACGAAGGCCCGGTATGACAACACCAGGCTGCGGTCCAGGTCCAGGCGGCAGTCGGGCCCCCGTGGGCGCCCCGGTGCGCAGATCACCAGGCGCAGCATGCTGTGGCCCCAGCGGCTGACCCAGTTCTGGTTGGCCTCGGCCAACAGGTAGTCCACTTCGTAGACACGCTCGGGGTCGATGCTGCCCAGCGGTGTGCGGCCGAAGTCGTTGCCGGCGTTGAGAAATGGTAGTGCGGTCGGGCACGTAGCCGCATTGGCTGGGGCCCAGCCGAAATGATTCTTCAGGTACTCGTACAGTTCCGGGCGTCGGCAGCCGTACTCGGGGTCCAGGAGGAAGTACTCCATGTTGACCGCGACGAATTCCAGCGGGTCGGTGACTTCGTAGATGTCAGGGCTGCGCACGATTTGCCGGTTTGGCTCATTGCGCTCTCCGCGCTGGCCTACCGATTGCGGCCAGCCGGCCAGGTCCAGCAGGCGTGGGTCATCGCTGAGCGTGAAGCGGCGGTCGGTCTGGCCCCGGCATTCACCAGGCAGGCCCACTTCGCCGAGGCTCGAACTGTAACGCTTGCAACGGTTGAACAGGGCGCGGTCGGCATCGGGCCACAGGCGGGCGCGATCGTAGATATGGGTGAGTTCGTGCAGCACCGTCGCCAGCAGCTCTTCTCGCACCGTGCCGTGGGGGCGATGGGTCTGGGTGGTGGCCGCCGTGCCGTCGGTCAGGCTGGGCAGCAGCTTGACGTTGAGGTCCAGGCTGGCCACCGCTGCCGCTTGCCCGTAGGCGTTATCGGGCATGTGCGATGACCAGTCGACCTCGATGGTGCGGTCCAGCCGCTGCTTGAAGCTGGGCGGCAGGTCGGCCATGGCCTCATCGAGCAGCGCCTGGCTGGCCTGTTGCTGTTGCGCCGTGAGCCCTTCGGCCTGCAGGCGCAGGTGCAACGCTGCTTGTGCACTGTTGCCGGCCAGCAACAGCGCACAGGTCATTAGCCAGGCGCCGAGCCACCTCACAGTGCGAGGATGGCCTGCGCGAGTTCCTGATCACTGGCGTCCTTGGCTTCCGGCACCTGGGTGCGCAGGGCGACAAACGCCGCCTCCAGCTGTGCGCCACGGATGTTGCCGTTGCTGGCCACGTAGCTGGCGGCGTCGTCCTGGGCCTCGCGTACCACTTTCGAATCGCGGATCGAGGTGGTGGTGTCGGAGGTGAAGTTGATCGAGCGGTTCGACGCGTGAACGATCATGTTGCTGGTTTGCTGCAGGGTATGCGCCGAGGCCATATCAGCCAGCAACAGCAGGCCGAGGGTGGCGGCAATCAACGGGGTACGCATGGGGGGTGTCTCCAAAAGACAGATATCAATTATTGGACGAGAATTGCCTGCGCCAGTTCAAGGTCGCTGGCGTGAAGCCCAGCGTGGTGCTGGCGCAGGTAGCTGAGCGCCGACTCCAGTCGGGCACCCTGGATCTGGCCGTCCGTGGCGACATAGGCAGCCGCGTCATCCTGGGCGGCACGCACCAGCTTGCGGTCGAACGGCGCGGTGGTCACCTGGCTGGTGACGTAGCCGCTCATGACCACCCCCTGGGTGGTGGTGTCGAAGGCCTGGGCCTGGCCGCACCAGGCGCCCAGCAACAATGTCGCGGCAAGGAAACCGCGGGAAAACGGAAAACGCATAGGTCGTCAAACTACCGGGTTGGCGAACACGAGATCAGATGGCGGCGATGGCTTGGGCCAGTTGCGCATCGGAGGCCTGCAAGGCCGGGTTCTGTTGGCGAATGTAGGCGAACGCGCTTTCCAGGCGGGCGCCACGGATCGAACCGTTGGTGGCCACGAAGCTGGCGGCGTCGTCACGGGCCTGCAGCACGATCTTCTTGTCGCGCAGCGAAGCGGTGGCGTCGGAAGTGGCATCGCTGGTGGCCGCCGTTGCCCGAACCAGGGTATCGGTCGTCACGACGAAACTGGAAGCATGCGCGCCGCAGGACAGGGCCAGCAGCAGCGAAGCACCAAGCAGACGGGAACGGAACATGGTCAATCTCCTGATCGGGCAAGGGTAAAAGCGCAACACTTTACCTCAGACGCGCGTTGTACCGGCCGCGTTACGTCGCGGGTTCACGCGCATGTCAGACAATTGTTGCCGATTTAGTTCCTGGCGTGGAGATCTGAAACAGGAAGTTTCATAAAATCCGGACTGTACCGGTAGTTTTTTGAATTTGTTTAACTGTTCTACTCGGCGTCAACGGCCGGAAACGACAAAGCCCGCTGCAGTTGCCGGCAGCGGGCTTCGATCGGAATTCAATGTGCTGGCGAACAGCGGCCAGCCAGGCCTTGCATTAACGCCAGAACGGCTTGCTCAGCTCTTCGCAACGCTGTGCTTCGCTGATACCAGCGTCGGCCAACAGGCGGGCATCCAGACGGGCCAGTTGGTGGCGGCTGGCGATGCGGCGCTGCCACAGCATCAGGTTGCTGATAACGCGCAGTGGGAACGAAGTACGGCTTTCTTCGGAGCTGTTCTGGAAAAGCAGGTCGGAACTGAGTGTACGTTCCATGGTTGACATCCTTCCGCTTGTGGCGGGCTTGGCTAGTTGGTTTCTACTGGTGCCAATGATCCTCCTGCACAGTCAAGATTTGCAGGCACAGTTCATTTGTATTGTGAGGGTTCAGTTAACTGTTTAGCGCCACTGTTTGACCGAAAATGAGGCCAACTGTATTGGTCAGCACCCGAATGGTGCATTTTTGATCAATTCCAAGGATTTTGCGGGGGCTAAGGCGGGATTTCTACCGGTACAGCAGTACAGATTTAGATTGAAACTTCGAACAGTCCGGCAACTGATGCGGTGAAATCCTGCACCAGCTGCCTGCTGCCATGTTTTACACCGCCAGCATGCGCCCGGTTTCTTCCAGGTTGCTGTGCCATTGCAGGGCATCGCGCAGGATGTGCGGGGTATGGCCACCACGGGCACAGGCCGCTTCGAAGTATTCGTTCAGCGCGGCGCGGTAGCTTGGGTGCACACAGTTGTCGATGATCGCCCGTGCGCGCTCGCGCGGCGCCAGGCCACGCAGGTCGGCCAGGCCGATTTCGGTGACCAGGATGTCTACGTCATGCTCGGTATGGTCCACGTGGCTGACCATGGGCACGACGCTGGAAATGGCGCCGCCTTTGGCGATGGACTTGGTCACGAAGATCGCCAGGTGCGCGTTGCGGGCGAAGTCACCCGAACCACCGATGCCGTTCATCATTCTGGTGCCGCACACATGGGTGGAGTTGACGTTGCCGTACAGGTCGAACTCCAGTGCGGTGTTGATGCCGATGATGCCCAGGCGACGAATCACTTCCGGGTGGTTGGAGATTTCCTGCGGGCGCAGTACCAGGCGCGACTTGTAGCGGTTGAAGTCGCTGAACACTTCGGCGTGCTTCTTCGCCGACAGGGTCATGGAGCTGCCCGAGGCGAACTCCAGCTTGCCAGCGTCGAACAGGTCGAAGGTCGAGTCCTGCAGTACTTCGGAGTACATGGTCAGGTTCTCGAACGGCGAATCCACCAGGCCGCACATCACTGCATTGGCAATGGTGCCGATACCTGCCTGCAGCGGCATCAGGCTGTTGGTCAGCCGGCCTTCGGCCACTTCTCTCTTGAAGAAGGCCACCAGGTGGTCGGCGATGGCCTGGGTGTCCGCATCCGGCGGCAGCACGGTGGAAGGCGAGTCCGGCTGGTTGCTGATAACGATGCCGACGATCTTGGCCGGGTCGATCTTCACCGCGCCGCTGCCGATGCGCGTGTCAGACTTGAGCACAGGGATCGGCAGGCGCGTCGGCCGGTAGCTGGGAATGTACACGTCGTGCAGGCCCTCGAGCTCCAGGGGCTGCGACAGGTTGATCTCGACGATCACTTCCTTGGCCAGAATGGCGAAGCTGGCGGAGTTGCCCACGGAGGTGCTGAGCACCAGGTGGCCTTCCTCGGTGATGGCCACGCATTCGATCACGGCCAGGTCCACCGGCTTGATCTGGCGGTTGCGCAACTGCTCGACGGTGTCGGACAGGTGCTGGTCGATGAACATCACCTTGCCGTCGTTGATGGCCTTGCGCAGGGTGCTGTCGACCTGGAACGGCATGCGCCGGGCCAGTACGCCGGCTTCGGTCAATTGCTTGTCCAGGTCGTTGCCCAGGCTGGCGCCGGTCATCAGGGTGATCTGCAGCGGCGTCTGCTTGGCGCGTTCGGCCAATGCATGGGGAACGGCCTTGGCTTCGCCGGCGCGGGTGAAGCCGCTCATGCCGACGGTCATGCCATCCTTGATCAGTCCAGCGGCATCAGCCGCACTCATCACCTTGCTGTGCAAGGCGTCCAAGCGGATACGGTCACGGTACATGTGTTGTTATCTCAGGTAACGAAGGCTGTGCGCAGTCTAGTGATTTCAGGAAAATTCGTCCCACGACTTAGGTCGTAAGCCATCAGGCAGGCGATAGGTGGCCCTTGTGGGAGCAAAGGCATGGCTTTCACAGGGAGGTTAACCAGGCTGCAAATAAAAACCCCAGCCTAACCAGCGCCGGGGTTTTGGGTATTGCGGTGGATCAAGCCGTCATTCGACAGCCTTGACCATGTCTTCGATGACTTTCTTGGCGTCGCCGAAGACCATCATGGTCTTGTCCAGGTAGAACAGTTCGTTGTCCAGGCCGGCGTAGCCGCTGGCCATCGAGCGCTTGTTGACGATGATGGTCTTGGCCTTGAAGGCTTCCAGGATCGGCATGCCGGCGATGGGCGACTTGGGGTCGTTCTTGGCGGCCGGGTTGACCACGTCGTTGGCACCCAGCACCAGCACCACGTCGGCCTGGCCGAACTCGGAGTTGATGTCGTCCATCTCGAATACCTGGTCATACGGCACTTCGGCTTCGGCCAGCAACACGTTCATGTGGCCAGGCATACGGCCAGCCACCGGGTGAATCGCGTACTTCACGGTCACGCCGTTGTGGGTCAGCTTCTCGGTCAGTTCTTTCAGCGCGTGCTGGGCACGTGCCACTGCCAGGCCGTAGCCGGGAACGATGATCACGGTGTCGGCATTGGTCAGCAGGAAGGTAGCGTCGTCGGCCGAACCGGATTTCACCGGGCGGGCTTCCTTGGTACCGGCAGGGCCGCCCACGTCGGTCGCACCGCCGAAGCCGCCGCCAATCACGTTGAAGAACGAACGGTTCATGGCCTTGCACATGATGTACGACAGGATCGCACCCGACGAACCCACCAGCGAGCCGGCGATGATCAGCATCGAGTTGTTCAGCGAGAAGCCGATACCGGCTGCCGCCCAGCCCGAGTAGCTGTTGAGCATCGACACCACCACCGGCATGTCGGCGCCGCCGATCGGGATGATGATCAGCACGCCCATCACGAACGCCAGGGCCAGCATCAGCGCGAAGGCACCGTAGTTGCCGGTGAACATGAAGGTCAGGCCCAGGGCCAGTGTCGCCAGGCCCAATACCAGGTTCAGCTTGTGCTGGCCGGCGAACACCACCGGGGCACCCTGGAACAGGCGGAACTTGTACTTGCCCGACAGCTTGCCGAAGGCAATCACGGAGCCGGAGAAGGTGATGGCACCGATGGCCGCGCCCAGGAACAGCTCCAGGCGGTTACCGGTAGGAATGGCGTCGCCCAGGGCCGGGACGATACCCAGCGACTGTGGCTCGACCACCGCGGCGATGGCGATGAACACCGCGGCCAGGCCGATCATGCTGTGCATGAAGGCGACCAGCTCAGGCATCTTGGTCATTTCCACGCGCTTGGCCATGATGGAGCCGGCAGTGCCGCCCACCAGCAGGCCGACGATCACGTAGGCGATGCCGCCGGTGGCCAGCTCTGCGCCCAACTTGTAGATCAGGCCCACGGTGGTCAGCACGGCCAGGGTCATGCCCAGCATGCCGAACAGGTTGCCGCGACGCGACGTGGTCGGGTGCGACAAGCCCTTGAGTGCCTGGATGAAGCAGATCGAGGCAACAAGGTACAGAAGAGTGACGAGGTTCATGCTCATGTTACTTTTTCACCTCGGCGGACGCTTTCGGCGCCTTCTTCTTGAACATTTCCAGCATGCGGCGCGTCACCAGGAAACCACCGAATACGTTCACGGCTGCCAGGGCCACGGCCAGGGTGCCCATGATCTTGCCCAGCGGGGTCACGGTCAGGGCGGCTGCCAGCATGGCACCGACGATGACGATGGCGGAAATGGCGTTGGTCACGGCCATCAGTGGGGTGTGCAGCGCGGGTGTCACGTTCCAGACCACGTGGTAGCCGACGTAGATCGCCAGCACAAAGATGATCAGGTTGTAGACGCCGTGGGAGATCAGCATGTCTTCCATTGTTTTTATCCTCAGCCGTTCTTGCGGATGACTTGGCCGTCGCGGCACATCAGGCACGCGGCGACGATGTCGTCTTCAAGGTTGATCGTGAACTGGCCGTCCTTGTCGAACACCAGCTTCATGAAGTCCAGCAGGTTGCGTGCGTATAGCGCCGAGGCATCGGCACCGACCATGGCCGCCAGGTTGGTGGGGCCGCAAATGATCACGCCGTTTTCAACCACTACCTGATCGGCCACGGTCAGCGGGCAGTTGCCGCCTTGTGCCGCGGCCAGGTCGATGACCACGGAGCCCGGCTTCATCTGCGCGACGGTTTCGGCGCTCAGCAGGGTCGGCGCCTTGCGGCCTGGGATCAGGGCGGTGGTGATGACGATGTCCGAAGCCTTGGCGCGTTCGTGAACCGCCTGGGCCTGGCGCTGCATCCAGCTGGCGGGCATCGGGCGGGCATAGCCGCCAACGCCTTCGGCGCACTCGCGCTCTTCATCCGTTTCGTACGGCACATCGATGAACTTGGCGCCCAGCGACTCGATCTGCTCCTTCACCGCGGGGCGCACGTCCGAGGCCTCGATCACCGCCCCCAGGCGTTTGGCCGTGGCGATGGCCTGCAGGCCCGCAACGCCAGCGCCCAGAATCAGTACACGGGCAGCCTTCACGGTACCGGCGGCGGTCATCAGCATGGGCATGAAGCGCGGGTAGTGATGGGCCGCCAGCAGCACGGCCTTGTAGCCGGCGATGTTGGCCTGGGAGCTCAGCACGTCCAGGCTCTGGGCGCGGGAAGTACGCGGGGCAGCTTCCAGGGCGAAGGCAGTGATGCCGCGCTCGGCCATCTTGGCGATGGTTTCGTTGTTGAACGGGTTGAGCATGCCGACCAGAACGGTGCCGCTCTTGATCTGCGCCAGTTCGGCGTCGTTGGGGGCAACCACCTTCAGAATCAGCGCGGCACCGAAGGCATCGGCAGCGCTGCCAATGCTCGCGCCGGCGGCTTCATAGGCACTGTCGGTCACGCTGGCATTGATGCCCGCGCCACTTTGCACCGTGACCTTGTGGCCTTGGGCGATCAGTTTCTTGATGGTTTCCGGGGTTGCAGCAACCCGTGTTTCGCCCGTCTGGGTTTCGAGAGGAACACCAATGTGCACGTCAAATCTCCTGCTTGATCTTATTGAGTTAACCAGCGCACTTCGGATGGCACAGCTGGGGCGGCCGATCAGCACGATCCCGCCTGAATTCGGGCGGGGCGCGGCATTTTGCAGGCGTTATCGCAGCCCTTCAACCAGTTATGAAAGGTGACGGACGAAACACTACAAGTCACCCTGTGACCGATTGCCGCAACATGCCAGTCGCAGCCCCGGTAGATCGGGCTTTCCCGCTATTTCGTAAGGTTTTAATATTTTTTTACATTGCTCCCCTGAATAGCCATCGACAGCGCCAAAAACAAGCTGTAGGCCATGTAGAACGGGGTGTTCAGCAAATTTTACATCGCACCGTTACAGTGTTTCTGAAAACGACATTTTCTTATATCTGTAGGTTTGAAATAAAACTCACTACATGGTTAATTTTTGAGATTATCGTTGGTGATCAGTTACATAGCTCATCGCCTCAGCTACCAGCCAGTCCCTGAAAGCCTTCAGCGATGCCGATTCGACTTTCCGCTCCGGAATCATCAGGTGGTACGCCTTGTGACTGGCCAGGGCATGGGGGTTGGCAACCACCAGCCTGCCCTCCTCCAACTCCCGCTGAATCAGGAATGGCGGGATAAGGGCAACGCCCATCTCGTGCATCGCTGCCTGGGAAAGCATGGAGAATAGTTCATAGCGCGGGCCTGTCATGTCGCGGCTGATGCTCAGGCCCAGGCTGTTGAACCACTGGCGCCATGCGTATGGCCGGGTGGTCTGCTGCAACAGCGGTAGCCGGGCTATGAGGGTTGCATCGAGGTGGCCTTCGGTGCCCAGCAGCGCGGGGCTGCATACGGGTACCGGGTTTTCCCCCATCAAGCGGTGGGCCTGGGTGCCGGACCAGTCGGCATCGCCGAAATAGATAGCGGCATCGAATGCGGTGTCGGCGAACAGGAACGGCCGGGTGCGGTTGGTGAGGTTGACGGTGACCTGCGGGTGGCGGTGCTGGAAGTCTTTCAAGCGCGGCAGCAACCACTGGGTGCCGAAGGTAGGCACCACGGCCAGCTCGATCACGTTGGCGCCCTGGTGGCCCATCACCGACAAGGTATCGCGCTCAACGGCGTCCAGTTGCGCTGCCACGCGTCGGCTGTAGGAAAGGCCGGCTTCCGTGAGCTTCACCCCACGCCGGGAGCGCTGGAACAGATCCACATTGAGGAAGCCTTCCAGGCTGCCTATCTGTCGGCACACGGCCCCTTGGGTGAGGGACAGTTCCTGGGCGGCCTTGGTGAAACTCTCGTGACGGGCAGCGGCTTCAAAGCACACCAATGCGGTAGTGCTGGGGATCTTGCGACGCATGTACGGCTACCTCACTGATGGAGGCGCTTATTGGGCTTTTTCCGCCTCTCGGAGTGAGAAATTAGCACAACAGCGTGCGAAATCCTCGGTTGTCCCCTGCCCTCGCGGCGCCTAGGCTCAATACACATCTATTGACCTGCCATAAGGAACCGCCATGGGCGCCAAGGCCAGCTTCAACTGGATCGACCCCCTGCTGCTCGACCAGCAGCTCACCGAAGAAGAGCGAATGGTGCGCGACAGCGCCTACCAGTTCGCCCAAGGCAATTTGGCGCCGCGGGTGCTTGAAGCGTTCCGCCACGAAAAGACCGACCCGGCCATTTTTCGCGAAATGGGCGAAGTCGGCTTGCTGGGCGCCACTATTCCCGAGCAATACGGGGGCAGCGGCCTGAACTACGTGTGCTATGGCCTGATCGCCCGCGAAGTGGAGCGCGTCGACTCGGGCTACCGTTCGATGATGAGCGTGCAAAGCTCCCTGGTCATGGTGCCCATCAATGAATTCGGCACTGAAGCACAGAAACAGAAGTACCTGCCCAAACTGGCCAGCGGCGAATGGATCGGCTGCTTCGGCCTTACCGAACCCAACCACGGTTCCGATCCGGGTGCCATGATCACCCGCGCCCGTTCCGTGGAAGGCGGCTACCGCCTGACCGGCAGCAAAATGTGGATCACCAACAGCCCCATCGCCGATGTGTTCGTGGTGTGGGCCAAGGACGACGCTGGCGATATTCGCGGCTTCGTGCTGGAGAAAGGCTGGCAAGGCCTCAGTGCGCCGGCGATCCACGGCAAGGTCGGCTTGCGGGCTTCCATTACCGGCGAGATCGTGATGGACAACGTGTTCGTGCCCGAAGAAAACATCTTTCCGGATGTGCGTGGCCTCAAGGGCCCGTTCACCTGCCTGAACTCCGCCCGCTATGGCATCTCCTGGGGAGCGCTGGGTGCCGCGGAGTTCTGCTGGCACACGGCCCGCCAGTACACCCTCGACCGCCAGCAGTTCGGCCGACCCCTGGCGGCCAACCAGCTCATCCAGAAAAAACTGGCCGACATGCAGACCGAAATCACCCTCGCCCTGCAGGGCTGCCTGCGCCTGGGCCGCATGAAGGACGAAGGCACCGCCGCGGTGGAAATCACCTCGATCATGAAGCGCAACTCCTGCGGCAAGTCCCTGGACATCGCGCGCATGGCCCGCGACATGATGGGCGGCAACGGCATCTCGGACGAGTTCGGCGTGGCCCGCCATCTGGTCAACCTGGAGGTGGTGAACACCTATGAAGGTACCCATGACGTGCACGCGCTGATCCTCGGCCGCGCACAGACCGGCATCCAGGCGTTCTATTAATAGAGGGAGCCGGGCCATGGGTGCGTTGTCACATCTGCGGGTACTGGATCTGTCGCGTGTACTGGCCGGCCCTTGGGCGGGGCAGATACTCGCCGATCTCGGCGCCGAGGTCATCAAAGTGGAGCGCCCGGGCAACGGCGATGACACCCGGGCCTGGGGGCCGCCCTTCCTAAGGGATGCGGAAGGCGAGAACACCAGCGAAGCGGCCTATTACCTGTCGGCCAACCGCAACAAGCAATCGGTGACCATCGACTTCACTCAGCCCGAGGGCCAACGACTGGTGCGCGAGCTGGCGGCGAAGTCCGATATCGTCATCGAGAACTTCAAGGTCGGCGGCCTGGCAGCCTATGGCTTGGATTACGCCGCGCTGAAGGAGGTGAACCCCGAGCTGATCTATTGCTCCATCACCGGCTTCGGTCAGACTGGGCCTTACGCCAAGCGCGCTGGCTATGACTTCATGATTCAGGGGCTGGGCGGCCTCATGAGCCTGACGGGCCGCCCGGAAGGCGAAGAGGGAGCAGGCCCGGTAAAAGTGGGCGTGGCACTGACCGATATTCTCACCGGCCTTTATTCCAGCGTGGCGATCCTGGCCGCCCTCGCCCACCGTGACCAGCACGGCGGCGGCCAGCATATCGACATGGCGCTGTTGGATGTGCAGGTCGCCTGCCTGGCCAACCAGGCCATGAACTACCTCACCACGGGCGTGGCACCGAAACGGCTGGGCAATGCGCACCCTAATATAGTGCCGTACCAGGACTTCCCTACCGCTGACGGTGATTTCATCCTCACCGTGGGCAACGACAACCAGTTCCGCAAATTCGCCGAAGTGGCCGGTGAGCCGCAATGGGCGAACGACCCGCGCTTTCTCACCAATAAGCTGCGGGTGGCGCACCGTGCCGAGCTGATCCCGTTGATTCGTCAAGCCACGGTATTCAAGACCACAGCCCAATGGGTATCGGCGCTGGAGCGGGCGGGTGTGCCGTGTGGGCCTATCAATGACCTTTCCCAGGTGTTCGCTGACCCGCAGGTGCAGGCAAGGGGCTTGGCAGTGGCAATGCCCCATGGGTTGGCGGGGATGGTACCGCAAGTGGCCTCGCCTATTCGGCTATCGGAAACCCCGGTGGAGTACAGGTGTGCGCCGCCGTTGCTCGGGGAGCATACAGGAGAGGTGTTGATGCGGGTGCTTGGGGTGGGTGAGGAGGCTTTGCAGAGGTTAAGGGGGGATGGGGTTGTTTGAGGTTGGGGGGTATATATAGGTGTCGGTTGCGGGAGGTGTTTGTTTGGGGGATTGGATGAAGGCCTCCATGTGCATGTCTTGGGCTTTCTGGCGCCCTGTAGATCGAGCGCCGCCCGCGCGGCGCGTTCGCGAGCAAGCTCTGCTCCAACACGCCTGGGACGTCAGCGCGACCGCCTTGCTCGTACCACCACAGATCTGTAGCGAACAAATAAGGCGGTCGAGGTGATCTCACAGGCATAACTGGCCCGAAACCGATGTGGGACCGGGCTTGCCCGGGAAGCGCCGCGCGGGCGGCGCTCGATCTCAAGAACGCCAGAAGCATCAAGGCAGGCACTTGGCGGCCTTGATACGGTGGCAAGCGGGAAGCTTTTGACTTAAAAGACAATTTCCCAAAATTAACCCTTGACGCCCCCACAGATCCCTCTATAATTCGCCCCACTTCCGGCGCAGACCAAACGGAAAACTCCTTGATAATCAAGCAGTTAACCAAAGTAACCCGCTCCGAAGTGTTTCGATCTAAACGTCGAAAGCGGTGAAAAAGGCAGTTGACAGCGACTCAAATCGCTGTAGAATTCGCCTCCCGCTAACGAGAGATCGAAGCGAGTCAAGTGGTTGAAGTTGAACGAGAAATTCGAAAATACTTCAA